>ERZ840371.998-NODE-998-length-31641-cov-7.169759_pt1 | contig 31641 bp, 29 predicted proteins | sample MGYA00519937_ERZ840371 | MGnify/ENA primary metagenome ERZ840371 (study PRJEB31850, sample SAMEA3708873) | human gut metagenome | biome: human gut; feature: human-associated habitat; material: faeces | place: China | collected 2014 ... | reverse complement strand
AGCCCACCACCGACCAGCGCAAGATCCTGATGGCAGAGTACTGCACTCAGGTCGTTGCAAACACCCCGTACTTCAAGGACGGCTTCTCTTATCAGACCGGTGTTGGCGGCGCATCCATTGCCTCCACCATCTCTCTGAGCAAGATCATGGAAGAGAAGAACATCCATATGGGTCTGGGTGTCGGCGGTCTGACCAAGCCTATGTGCGAGCTGCTGGACCGTGGTCTGGCCCGCAAGCTGGTCGATACGCAGGACTTTGATCTGGACGCTGTCAACAACGTCCGCACCAACCCCAACCACTTCCCCATCTCTGCTGGCGAGTACGCAAGCCCGATGAACAAGGGCGCTTTCGTCAACAAGCTGGATTACGTCATCCTGGCCTCTCTGGAAGTCGATACCCACTTCAACTGCAACGTCGTCGTCGGTTCCGATGGCATCATCACCGGCGCACAGGGCGGCCATCCCGATACTGCACAGGGTGCAAAATGCACCATCGTCATCGCTCCTCTGCTGCAGGGCCGCATCCCGGCCATCTGCACCGACGTGACCACCGTCACTACCCCGGGCGAGAGCGTTGACATCGTCGTCACCGACTACGGCGTGGCCGTCAACCCCAAGCGCCCTGACCTGCTGAAGGCCCTGCAGGACGCCGACTGCGTCCCTCTGAAGACCATCGAGGAGCTGCGCGACATCGCCTACTCCATCGTCGGCGAGCCTGAGAAGGTCCAGTTCGGCGACCGCATCGTGGGCATCATCGAGGCCCGCGACGGCACTGTCATGGACGTCGTCCGCGAAGTCAAGCCTTTCTCTTTCCGCGAAGATTGAGTGATATAGCGTAAAAGCGGGAATGTGGCTTGCCAACCACGCTTCGGAATGGATTCACGGAGATTCCTTCGCTCTTCTCACCCCCGCTTTTGCGGCTAAATATGCACACAAACTTCATGCGATTCTCCTTTTTCAAGGTTTTGTGTTTTATACCGGCATAAAACCAGAGAGCAGCCAACTGCACCGCGCGCAGTTGGCTGCTCTTCTTTGTTTCTATGAAAAAATAAATAACGCTCTTACGGCACGAAACGATAGCCGACGCCGCGGATGGTGATGATGTGCTGGGGCGTGCGGGCGTTGTCCTCTATCTTGCTGCGCAGGCGGTTGATGTAGACCATGATGGCGTTGTCGTCCACAGCGATGAGATTGCCCCATATCTGCTCGTATATCATGTCCTTGGTGAACACCTGCTGCGGGTGGCGCACAAAGAGCAGCAGCAGGCTGCGCTCTTTCTCGGAGAGGTTCAGCTCCACATTGTTTTTATAAAAGCGCATGGTGGTGGTGTCGCAGAGGAAAGGCCCGCAGCTGATCTGCTGGTTGTTCTCCTGCGAGAAGCTCTTGCTGCGGCGGATGAGGGCCTTGACCTTTGCGCCCAGGATCTGGGGGCGAAAAGGCTTGGTGACATAGTCGTCGGCGCCCAGCGAGAGGCCGTACATGAAATCGTAGTCCTCGTTGCGGCCGCTGATGATGATGACCGGCGTGGTGACGCCGTTGCGCCGGATGGTCTGGATGACATCGAAGCCCTCCATGTCGCCCAGCGTGATGTCCATCAGGATCATATCCAGCGTGCTGCTCTGCCGCGCGATGAGGTCCAGCGCCGCCGCGCCGCTGTTGACGACGAGAGGGTCCATCTCATTGCTTATCATAACTTTCGATAAAAGTTTGCAAATTGCTGGATCATCGTCTACAATAAGAACATGATACGACATGATAACTCCCTGCACTTTTCTGACCGGAAAATTTGTTGCACTTGTGATAAATAAAATTATAACATTTTTAGACAGGAAGAGCAAGACCGCCCCAAAGGAGGACTCGATATGAAGGAGAACGCCCCGAAAAAGATACGCTTCCAGACGCTGCGCACCCTGTGGGTGCCGCTGGCCATCGGCGTCGTCACGGTAGCCGCACTGGCTGTCGTGGTGGGTGCCGTCTGGAAGGATTACCGCACCGCCATGATGGACAGCCAGACGAGGCAGATGGAGCTGGTGGTGCAGAGCACCGCCGACAGCATCCGCGTCCTGCTGGAAGAATACGCCGACCGGCTGGACTCCATCGCCGGAAAAGCGGAGGTCAGCAAAGCGTTCCGCCCCACGGTGGCCCGGAGCGATACCATCCGGGACGTCTGGCTGGAAAACAGCAGCGGCGAGGTCATCTACAGCTGCTACGGCCTCAGCGCCGTCTGCGATGTCCTCATCACCCGGACGGAGGACATCTCCTACTGGCAGTACCACAGCGGTGACGAGCACTATCTTGTGATGAAGAAGAAGGCCGGGGATGAGACAGCCTGCCTCGTGGTAGACTCCACGGTCATGTATCAGCAGCTCATCTCGGAGATCCATGTCGGCAGGAACGGCTACATCATGATAAAGAATGATGATAACCTTGTGGTCATGCACCCCGAAGCCGTTCAGTGGGGCATCAAGGTCGTGGAGGGCCGCCAGCGCATCTATCAGGGGAAGGAACTGGACATGAGCAGTCTGAGTGAGCTGCTGCGCGCTCAGCAGGAAGAGGAATCCGGCACGCTGGACTACTACTCCTACTGGTGGGCCGACCCGGATCTGCCCCGGGTGCATAAGATAAGCGCCTTTCGTCATCTGGACGTGGGGGGCAGCTTCTGGATCGTCAGCGCTGTGGTGGACTACGACGATTTCTACGAGCCGGTACAGCAGAGCTTCGTGAAGGTGATCCTCATCTTCGGCGGCGTGGCGCTGGTGCTGGTGCTCTTCATGTCCCAGATGTTCCGGCTGCAGGAGCGCGACCGCCGCAGCGCGACCGAGATCAGCGATCTGAAGACTCTGAACCAGACCCTCGAAGAGCTCCACCGCAGCGAAGAGTCGCTGGCCCACGGCCAGCGGCTGCAGATGATGGGGACCCTCACCGGCGGCATCGCCCATGAGTTCAATAACTTCCTGACCCCCATCACCGGCTATGCCGACCTCATCATGGCCGACGCCGACCCGGGCAGCGAGATCTATGACAACGCGATGGAGATCAGCGAGGCGGCGCAGAAGGCGCAGGAGGTCGTGAAACAGATCTCCTCCATGAGCCGGAAAAACGTGGAGACGGTCTACGACGCTGTGTTTGTGGAGGGACTGCTCCATCGGACCCGGAAGCTGGTGGAGACGAACTGCCCGAAGAACGTGGAGCTGAAGGAAGAAAATGAGCTGAGCGGCGAATGTGTTCTGGGCAACGCGACCCAGCTGCAGCAGGTGCTGCTGAACATCAGCATCAACGCCATCCACGCCATCGGCTCCGGGGGCGGAAAGCTGACCATCCGGGGCAGTGTCGTGCCGCGCAGTGAGCTGGCGGCGCTCTTCCCGGAAGAGAAGATCTCCGAAGAGTGGTCAAGCTACGTCTGCCTGAGCGTCACCGACACCGGCTGCGGCATGGACAAGGAGACGATGCAGCACATCTTCGAGCCCTTCTTCACCACAAAGAAGACCGGCGAAGGCACCGGTCTCGGCCTTGCTCTGGCGGACCAGATCATCCGCACCCACCGGGGCCGTATCCGGGCGGAGAGCACCATCGGCAGAGGCACGACCTTCTATGTCTATCTGCCGGTGCTGGAACAGCAGCAGGAGCGCGAACAGTTGCAGTGGGGCGTGGACAGCAAGCTGCGCATCCTGGCGGCGGACGACAACAACAAGGTCCTCGACCTGCTGGACAAAGACCTCAGCGCGCTGGGCCTGAGCGTGTCCACCTGCTCCCGCCGGGGCGAGCTGCGCCAGCTGCTGGAGCAGCAGCCCTTCGACGTCCTTGCCATCGACGAGAGCCTGATGAGCAGCAGCGGCGTGGATCTCTGCATGGCCATCCGGGGCCGCTACCCAGGCATGACCCGCATCGTGATGACCAATGCCCCCACAAGGGAGATCGTGGATGCCCGCAGCCACGGCGTCATCGACGGCTATGTGGTAAAACCTGTGTCGGCGTCTACGCTTCTGGCGCAGATAAGGAGCAGCCGGAAAGAATAAACAACGCAAAAGGCGTCCGAAAGGACGCCTTTTGTGTTGCACTCTATTGTATCCAACCTTCCATACACAATCTTACAGGATATTAAGGAATTTCTTAACAAACCGTAACGAGAAGGGCTTTGGGCTGTAAGTTTGAGTCTGTATACTGGAACCATAACGAACGGGAATGATTCCGGAGGATAAAACGGAATGCATCCCCGGTATATGAAAAAAGGAAAGGAAGTACAAACCCATGAGTGATACGATCCTCGCTCTGCTCGGCTTTGCAACGGTGATTGCGGTCATCGTGCTGCTGCTGCGCAATGTCACGGTCCCTGCACTGGCATTCGTCAGCGTCTCGACCATCACCGCAGCCATTCTGGTGGCTACCGGTGCTTTCACCCTGGATGAAATGGCTGGCTTTATCAAGGAGGGCGTCAAGGGCGTCCACGGTACGGCTGTCCTGTTCATCTTCTCCGTCCTGTTCTTCGGCGTCATGACCGATGCAGGTATGTTCGACAAGATCATCGGTGCGCTGATGAAGAAGGTCGGAAACAATGTCGTCGGCGTTGCTCTGATGACCTGCCTCATCGCCATCATCGGCCATCTGGACGGCGGCGGCGCTTCCACCTTCCTCATCACCATCCCCGCCATGCTGCCCGTCTACAAGCGCCTGCATATGCGCCGTGAGACCCTGCTGCTCATCTGCGTCACCGCAATGGGCGTCATGAACCTGATGCCCTGGGGCGGCCCCACCATGCGCGCCGCAAGCGTCATCGAGATGGAGCCCAACGACCTGTGGTTCCAGCTCATGCCCATGCAGATCGTCGGCCTGGTGCTGGCTGTCGGCACCGCCATCTTCTGGGGCCTGCAGGAGAAGAAGCGCATCGCAAAGCTCGGCGATTCCATCGTTGCTGAGGACGCCGGCAAGTACGACGACTCCGACGACGGCAAGAAGGACGAGACTCTGGCTCGTCCCCAGAACTTCATCTTCAACGTCATCCTGACTCTGGCCGTCATCATCGTGCTGGTCCTGGACATCTTCCCCTCTTACTACGTCTTTATGGTCGGCTGCGCTCTGGGCATTCTGGTCAACTACCGTGGCAAGAAGCTGCACAACTCCATCATCAAGAGCCACGCTTCCGCTGGTCTGAGCATGGCTTCCACCATCCTGTGCGCCGGCGTCTTCCTCGGTGTCCTGAGCAAGAGCGGCATCATGGAGAAGATGGCAGTCGTCATGGCAAGCTTCATCCCGGCATCCATGGGCCGTTTCCTGCCTGTTATCATCGGCATCCTGAGCGTGCCTCTGGCTCTGCTGTTCGACACCGACTCCTACTTCTACGGCCTGCTGCCCGTTCTGGTCAGCGTTGGCAACCAGTTCGGCGTCAACCCGGCTCACATCGCCATCGCAATGGTCGTCTGCCGCAACTGCGCTACCTTCATCAGCCCGGTGGCTCCCGCTACCTATCTGGGCATCGGTCTGGCCGGTGTCGAGATCAAGGACCACATCAAGTACTGCTTCGGCTGGCAGTGGGGCGTTTCCATCGTCTGCCTCGTCGCTGGTCTGATCCTCGGCGTCATCCACTTCTGATAAACTGAGTTCCCGCCCGGCTGCCCTTCGTTGGACGGCCGGGCATTTTTGCAGAACGATTTTACCACTTTTCCCAAGGAGGCTGCTGCAATGCGTGAGACCCCAGTCTGCACCGCGGCCGATGCCATCTACAAGCTGGCGGCGGGCAATCTGAAATACCTGAACGCGGAAAACGGGAGCGGCGATATTTCCCGCCGTATCCGGATGTCCACCTGGACGAAGGGCCAGTCGCCCTACGCCATCATCGTCACCTGTTCGGATTCCCGGGTCATCCCGGAGAACATCTTCTCGGCGGGCATCGGTGAGCTGTTCGTCATCCGGCTGGCGGGCAACGTCATCGATGACCACCAGCTGGGCAGCATCGAGTACGCTGCCGGCCATCTGGGCTGTCGGCTGGTGGTGGTGCTGGGCCACACCCACTGCGGTGCAGTGGATGCCGCCATCAACCACGAGCCCTCCGGCTATATCCGCTACATCACGGACGAGATAAAAAAGGCCATCGGGGACGAAACAGACCCCTACAAGGCCAGCTGTCTCAATGTCCGGCACAGTGTGCAGGAGATCGAAAAGAGCCTGTGCATCCATAACATCGAGGAGGAAACGGGCCTGCGGGTCGTCGGTGCGATGTACCACATCGAAGACGGCAGCGTCGAATTCCTGTAAGGAACTCCCAGCATTGCGGCGAAACGGCCCTTTCCCAGACCGGGAAAGGGCCGTTTCCTCTGTTTGACAATCCGGCCTCGTTCGCTTATACTGACAGCGGAAAAAGAAACCGACGGAGGGACGGAATATGGTACAGGTAGACCTTATCACAGGATTTCTCGGGGCAGGGAAGACCACTTTCCTGCGCAGATACGCGGCATGGTGGGCCGGGCAGGACGTCAAAGTCTGTGTGCTGGAAAACGACTTCGGCGCGGTGAACGTGGACGCCATGCTGCTGCAGGACCTCGAGGCCCAGGGCGTGGAGCTGGAGACCATCAGCGGCGGCTGCGACTGCGACACCCACCAGCGCCGGATGCGGACAAAGCTCATCTCCATGGCCATGCGGGGCTTTGAGCGGGTCATCGTGGAGCCCAGCGGGATCTTTGATGTGGACGAGTTCTTCGACGTGCTGCGGGACGAGCCGCTAGATCACTGGTATCAGCTGGGCAATGTCATCGCCATCGTGGATGCCCTTCTGCCGGAAGAACTTTCCCCGCAGGCAGAATATATCCTCGCTTCCGAGAGTGCGTGGGCGGGCAGTGTCCTCCTGAGCCGCTGTCAGCTGGCCTCTGACGCGCAGAAGCAGGGGGCAGAAGCCCATCTGGCCCGTGCGCTGGAAGCCTGCAAGTGCTCCCGGAAGTTCGGCCCGGAGGAGATCATTGCGAGGGACTGGGCCGATTTGACCGGCGACGACATGGCCCGCATCGCAAAGTGCGGCTACCGGCAGGCCAGCTGCGAAAAGCTCCACTTCGACGAGCACGATGCTTTCACCTCGGCCTACTTCCTCGAGCTGGGTCTGCCCCGTGCTCAGCTGGAAAAGAACATCCCGTCCCTCTTCACCGACCCTGCCTGCGGAAATGTCCTCCGTGTGAAAGGCTTCGTGGAGGACGATGGCCGGTGGTACGAGCTGAATGCTGCCGCCGCCGGTCTGACGGCGGCTCCCATCCCGCAGGGACAGCAGGTGCTCATCGTCATCGGCGAGGGGCTGAACAAGGCCCGGCTGGAAGAAGACTTGAGACAATGAGTTTTCCACAATGAAACAGATAATTGTGCAATATTGATTGCGCTGACCCTCCTGCAGCGTTATAATAGAGAAAAATAAATCAGGAGGCCGTTTCATGAGCACTTCGACCACCCAAAAGCCGACTACCCGCCGCATCGTGGGTATGGTGGTGGGCATTGTCATTATTGGTCTGGGCATCGCCCTCTTCAAGCAGTCCCATCTCGGCAACGACTCCATCAGCGCGCTGAATATGCGCCTTGCCGAGCTGCTGGGCATCTCGCTGGGCGTGCAGAACGTCGCCACCAACATCCTCTTCTTTGCGCTGGAATTCTGGTTCGGGCGCAAGTACATCGGCCTTGGCACCTTCGTCAACGGCATCGGCATGGGGTTCATCATAACCTTCTTCTACGACCCCATTGCCGCGGCCTTCGGCCCGGCAGCGTCCCTGCCGGAACAGTTGGTGTGGGTGGTGCTGGCCGTCCTTGTGACGGCGCTGGGCGCGTCCCTCTACCAGACGGCTGACCTTGGCATTGCGCCCTACGATTACCTCTCGCTGGGTCTACGGGACTACACGCACTTCCAGTACTTCGGCTGCCGCGTCTTCACCGACGCCTTCTGCGCCCTGCTCTGCTGGCTTCTGGGCGGTCTTGTGGGTCTGGGTACCCTCATCTGCGCGTTCTGCCTCGGACCCTTCATCCAGTTCTTCAACGGCCTCGTCTCCGAGCGGGTCCTGCAGTATAAGCCCGAAAAAGCATGAGCATAACGAAAAAGACATCCGCCGACGGCAGATGTCTTTTTTGTATCTTACTCGAATTTGAACAGCGGCGTGCCGGTGGAGACGATGCCGCCCGCGATGATATGGAGCTTTGGCAGGTCGTCGGCGTTGGTCACGATGACGGCGCTCTCGGTGGAGAGCCCGGCGGCGCGGATGGCGTCGAGATCCACGTTCAGCAGGGGCGTTCCGGCTTTGACGGCCTGTCCTTCCCTGACCAGCGGGGTGAAGCCGCTGCCCCGCAGGGCGATGGTGTCCATCCCGATGTGGATGAGCAGCTCGATGCCCTCGGTGCTTTCCAGCCCCATAGCGTGGAGGGTGGGGACGATGGAAGTGACCTTTCCGTCAAAGGGAGCGTAGACCGTGCTGCCGGTGGGCTCGATGCCGCAGCCCGGGCCGAGGATGGCTGCGGCGAACGTCTCGTCCGGGAGCTGTTCCAGCGGGAGAACGATGCCGTCCATGGGGGCTTTGACGACCATCTTTTCACCGGGGAACCGCGTCTCTTCCGCAGTCTTTGCCCTGCCGCCGAAGAGCCTGTCCAAAAAGCCCATAGAGAAAACCTTCCTTCCACTCATGTTTCTTTCAAAGATAGCATACTGACGCCTCAAAAGCAACCGGCGTTTCGCATAAAATGGAGGGAAAAGTTTTGGCAGTTACATCAGAGCGATGAGCTGCTCGATCTCTTCCATCTTAGTGGCCCAGCTGGTGGCGATGCGGACGACGGTGTGGCTGTCGTCGAACTTCTCCCAGAAGCCGAACTTTGCCTTGCCTTCCAGCGCGGCCAGCTGGGTGTTTTCCAGCACGACGAAGAGCTGGTTGGTGGGGGAGTCCATAAAGAAGCGGTAGCCCTTTGCGGCGAGGCCCTTCTTGAGGGCGTTGGCCGTCTCGATGGCGTTGCGGCTGATGCGGGTGTAGAGGTCGTCGGTGAAGAGAACGTCGAACTGGATGCCCATGAGGCGGCCCTTGGCCAGCAGAGCGCCCTGCTGCTTGACCATCGTCATGAAGTGGGCCGGTGCGCCGTGGGGGAAGACCACGGCCTCGCCGCAGAGTGCGCCCACCTTGGTGCCGCCGATGTAAAAGACGTCGGTGAGCCTGGCGAGGTCGGCCAGGGTCACATCGGTGCCTTCGCTCACCAGCGCATAACCCAGACGTGCGCCGTCCACGAAGAGGGGCATATGGTAGGTGTGGCAGACGGCGGACAGGGCCTCGAGCTCAGCCTTGCTGTACAGGGTGCCGTACTCGGTGGGGTGGGAGATATACACCATGCCGGGGAAGACCATGTGGTCGTGGTTCGAGTCGGCGTAGAAGGTCTTGCAGAAATCCTCCACCGTGGCGGCATCCAGCTTGCCGTTCTTCTGGGGCAGGCCGATGACCTTGTGGCCGGTGAACTCGATGGCACCGGCCTCGTGACAGTTGATGTGTCCGCTGACGGCGCACAGCACGCCCTGCCACGGACGCAGCACGGCGGCGATGACGGTGGTGTTGGTCTGGGTGCCGCCCACCAGGAAGTGGACGTCGGCCTCCGGGGCCTGACAGGCGTTCTGGATCTTGACCCGTGCGGCGGCGCAGTACTCGTCCTCGCCGTAGCCTATGGTCTGGACCATGTTGGTCTCGTTGAGCTTTGCCATGAGGGCGGGGTGTGCGCCCTCCAGATAGTCACTGTTGAAATAGATCATGACAGTGTCTCCTTTCCACGTACAGTACCTCCATTTTACCCCACCGGAGGCCGGGTGTAAAGACCCAAATGCACTTTCCCGCCAAACAAGGCGGCGGTTTTCTTGCAAAAGCGATTGAACTGACCGGGAAAAAGGAGTATAATGAACCGAATTATCTTATTTGCTGTTTTAGGAGGCTTTGCCTTATGACTTTACAGGAATATCTCACCTCGCTGCGCCATAAGACCGTGGCGGTCATCGGCATCGGCGTCAGCAATACGCCGCTGCTGCGCCGCCTGCTGGCCGAGGGGATCGCCGTCACCGCCTGCGACAGAAGCAGCCGGGAGAAGCTTGGCCCTCTGGCCGATGAGCTGGAGGCCGCCGGAGCCACGCTCCGGCTGGGGGAGGGGTATCTGGACGGCCTGACGCAGGACGTTATCTTCCGCACACCGGGCCTGCGGCCGGACGTGCCGCAGCTGCTGGCGGCGCAGCGGCAGGGCAGTACCCTCACCAGCGAGATGGAGGTGTTCTTTCAGGTCTGCCCCTGTCACATGATCGCCGTCACCGGCAGCGACGGCAAGACCACCACCACCACCATCATCGCAGAGCTGCTGAAGGCGGCGGGCAGAACCGTCCACGTGGGCGGCAACATCGGTCAGCCCCTGCTGTGTCAGGCGGACACCATGAAGCCGGAGGACTGGGCGGTGCTGGAGCTGTCCAGCTTCCAGCTGATGACCATGGATCGCAGCCCCCATATCGCCGTGGTGACCAATCTGGCCCCCAACCATCTGGACGTCCACAAGGACATGACGGAGTATGTGGCGGCCAAGGAGAACATCTTCCGCTATCAGCGCCCCGGCGACATCGCCGTGTTCAATCAGGACAACGACATCACCCGTCAGCAGGCCGGGCGGGCTGTGGGGACTGTCCGCCTCTTCAGCCGGCGGTCCGAGCCGGAAGAGGGCGTGTTCCTCCGGGGGGAGGAGATCCTCTGCCGCCATAACGGACAGGAGCGCCGGATCATGACCACGGCGGACATCCGCCTGCCGGGAGTCCACAATGTGGAGAACTACATGGCGGCTATCGCCGCCGTGGAGGGCCTGGTGCCGGACGGGATCATCCGGGACTTCGCTCGCACCTTCAACGGCGTGGAGCATCGCATCGAGCTGGTACGTACCTATCACGGGGTGCGGTACTATAACGACTCCATCGCCTCCAGCCCCTCCCGCACCATTGCCGGGCTGCGCTCCTTCCCGGAGCAGGTCATCCTCATCGCCGGGGGCTATGATAAGCACATTCCCTTCGATGTGCTGGGGCCGGAGATCGTGGAGCATGTGAAGCTGCTGGTGCTGTGCGGTGCCACCGCAGGGAAGATCCGTGCCGCCGTGGAGCAGGCCCCCGGCTACTGCCCCGGCCACCCGGAAATTCTGGAGGTGACGCCCTTCCAACGTGCCGTGGAGGCTGCCCGTGACCGGGCGCAGCCCGGTGACGTGGTGACGCTGTCCCCGGCCTGCGCCGCCTTCGACCAGTTCAAAAACTTCATGGAGCGGGGCAAGACCTTCAAGGCCATCGTCAACGGCTGGCGGGAGTAAGCACCCCGCCGCCCCTCCCGGCATACACTGGAGCAAGGGAGGTGCGTGCCGTGAAGAGACTGCGCTATGTGCGCCTGTCTGCCGGACGGCGGGCGGCCATCTGGGGCGTTTTCCTGCTGGCGGCGGTGATGGGCCTTCTGTGTGTGGCCGTGCTGCATATGAAGCCCATCCTCACCAATCTGGCGGCGGCCAGCGTCTCCAATACCGTCAACCGCATCGTGGTCACGGCGGTCTATGACGCTGTCAGCGCAGGGGAGGTGGACTACGACGCTCTGGTGCATCTGGAGAAGGATCAGAGCGGCCATGTGGCGGCGGTACGCAGCGACATGGCCGCCTTCAACCGCCTGCAAAGCCGCATTGCAGACAGCATCCTCCAGCGGCTGTCGGAGGTGTCCACACGGGAGCTGGAGATCCCCGTGGGAACGCTGACAGGCTCCTCGCTGCTGGCGGGACGTGGTCCCTGTATCCGCATCCGGATGCAGGCCGTTGGCTCCACCACCGCCAAGCTCCGCAACGCCTTTACGGCGGCGGGCATCAACCAGACCAAGCATCAGATCCTGCTGGATGTCACCGTGCAGATGAGTATCCTTCTGCCGGGCTTTCGCACCTCCACTCAGGTCTCCAATGAGATCACCGTGGCGGAGACTATCATCATCGGCAGCGTACCGGATACCTACACCTATTTCAGCACCACGCCGGAGGAGACGGAGCAGTACGCTGAGGACTATATCTTGAACAACGGATAAGGGGACGACTATGGATTATCGGGAAGAAATGAAACGGCTGCGGGATACCCTCAACGCCCACGGCTACCGCTACTACGTGCTGGACGATCCGCAGATCTCCGACTATGAATACGACCATATGCTCCGCCGCCTGGAGGATCTGGAACGGGAGCACCCGGAGGAGATCACCCAGGACTCCCCCACCCAGCGGGTGGGCGGACCCATCCTGACCCAATTTCAGGAGGTGGAGCACCCCGTCCCTCTGGAGAGCCTGCAGGACGTGTTTGACGGCGGGGAGGTGGAGGAGTTTCTGACTCACATCCGGGAGACCTTCCCGGATGCCGAATACAGCGTGGAGCCTAAGGTGGACGGTCTGTCCGTGGCGCTGGAGTACCGGGACGGCGTGTTCGTCCGCGGCGCCACCCGAGGCGACGGCCGTATCGGAGAGGACGTGACGGAGAACCTGCGGACCATCCGCTCCATCCCCATGACCCTGCCGGAGAAGCTGCCCCGGCTCATCGTCCGGGGCGAGGTGTACATGGCCCGCTCCGTCTTTGAAGAACTGAACCGCCAACGGGAGATCGAGGGAAAGCCCCTCATGGCCAACCCCCGCAACGCCGCCGCCGGCTCACTGCGGCAGTTGGACCCCAAGATCGCCGCCCGGCGGCGGCTGGATATCGCTGTATTCAACCTCCAGCTGGCAGAGGGACGGACGTTTTCCACCCATACCGAAACCATCGACTATCTGGCCTCCCAGCAGTTCAAGACCATCTCCTACCGCCGTCTGCGGGCCGGGGAGGAGATCATGGAGGAGATCCGTCGCCTCAACGACACCCGTATGGAGCGGCCCTTTGACATGGACGGAGCCGTCATCAAGCTCAACAGCCTGTCGGAGCGGGAGGTGCTGGGCAGCACCGCCAAATGTCCCCGCTGGGCCATCGCCTATAAGTATCCCCCGGAGCAGAAGGAGACGGTGCTGCGGGATATCGTGGTGCAGGTGGGCCGCACCGGCGTGCTGACCCCCAAGGCGGAGCTGGAGCCGGTGCGTCTGGCGGGGACCACCGTCACCTTCGCCACCCTACACAATCAGGATTACATCACCCAGAAGGATATCCGCATCGGGGATACCGTGGTGGTGCAGAAGGCCGGGGAGATCATCCCGGAGATCGTTTCCGTGGTGCCGGGCAAGCGTCCCGCCGGGGCGCAGCCCTACTATCTGCCCCAAGCCTGCCCCGTCTGCGGAGCACCGGTGGAGCGGGACGAGGACGGCGCAGCCCTGCGCTGCACCGGGGCGGAGTGTCCCGCACAGCGTCTGCGGCACCTGACCCACTTCGCCAGCCGCAATGCCATGGACATCGACGGACTGGGGCCGGCGGTGATGAACCAGCTTATCGAGAGCGGATTGGTCAAGACTCCCGCCGACCTCTACGACCTGACCCCGGCGGATCTAAAGCCGCTGGAGCGTATGGGGGACAAGTCTGCCGCCAACGCCGTAGCCGCCATCTACCAGAGCAAGGAGAACGACCTGTGGCGGCTGATCTTTGCACTGGGCATCCGTCAGGTGGGAGAGAAGGCCGCCAAGACGCTGGCCGCCCACTTCGGCACCATGGACGCCCTGCTCTCCGCCACGGAGGAGGAACTCACCGCCATCGACGACGTGGGCGCCGTCACCGCCGGATATATCCTCCGATGGATGGAGAACCCCCAGTCCCGTGACCTGCTGGAGCGGCTCCGGGCGGCGGGGGTGAACATGACCTGCCGGGAGGAGCAGACGGATCGCCGCTTTGCCGGTATGACCTTCGTGCTCACCGGTGCGCTGGAGAAGTTCACCCGTGAGGAAGCGGGGGAGATGATCGAGCGCCGGGGCGGCAAGGCCGCCTCCTCGGTGTCCAAAAAGACCACCTATGTGGTGGCGGGAGCCAATGCCGGGTCCAAGCTGCGCAAGGCACAGGAGCTGGGCGTACCGGTGCTGACAGAGGATGAATTTCTGGCACTGCTGGGTGCGCCGGAGGAAAATAAGACAGTGTAAGACAGGAGGTATTATATGGCACGTCAAACCAACACCCGCCTGCGGGAGAAAGTGATCTACAGCGTCTTTGTACGCAACCATACCAAGGAGGGTACCTTTCAGGCGCTGGAGGGCGATCTGGATCGTCTGGCGGCGCTGGGTACGGACATCATCTGGCTCATGCCTATCCATCCCATCGGGGAGGCAGGCCGCAAGGGGACGCTGGGAAGTCCTTACGCCATCCGGGACTTCCGAGGCATCAACCCGGAGTACGGCACGCTGGGGGACTTCATGCATCTGGTGGGGGAGATCCACAAGCGTGGCATGAAGTGCATCATCGACGTGGTGTATAACCACACCTCCCCGGATTCCATACTGGCCACCGGCCACCCGGAGTTCTTTCTCCGGGACGAGGCGGGGAATCCCACCCGTAAGGTGGCGGACTGGTCCGATGTAGTGGATCTGGATTACAGCAACCGTGAGCTGTGGAAGTACCAGATCGAGACTCTGAAAATTTGGGCGGAGATCGTGGACGGCTTCCGCTGCGACGTGGCCAGCGCCGTTCCTCTGGCCTTCTGGCGGGAGGCACGGGAGCAGGTGGAGCGGGTGCGCCCCGGCTGCATCTGGCTGGCCGAGAGCGTCCATGCCGCCCACACGATGGCCATGCGCCGGGCGGGCTACTACTGCGCCGCCGACACGGAGCTGTACGATGCCTTTGATATCACCTACGACTACGATATCTGGCCCTATTTCGAGGGCTGCTTCCAGCCCACCGGCACTCTCCGGGAGTATACGGCGCTGGTGAACTTTCAGGAGAGCGAGTACCCGGCGGGCTATGTGAAGCTGCGGTGCCTGGAGAACCACGATCAGCCCCGCTTCGCCTCCCGTGTGGACTCCGACGAGGCTCTGCGGAACTGGCTGGCGCTGCTGTACTTTGAAAAGGGAACTACCCTGCTTTACAGCGGACAGGAGTACGCCCCCCGCCACCGGGTGGATCTCTTTAACGCCGACGATGCCTACTGTGATATGCGGCTGGACCTCCAGCCCTATCTCAAGCAGCTGCGCCAGATGAAACGCACCCTGCCCATGTCCGCCTGCTTCCAGCTGGAGGCGGTGGAGGAACGGGCTGTGGTGGGCCGCTATGACGGGCCGGAGGCCCGTGTTCGGGGCATCTTCGACCTGAAGAACGCTGGCGGCAGTGTGGCCGTAGATCTGCCCGACGGCACCTACACCGACCGCATCACCGGCCGGGAGGTCACCGTCTCCGGCGGCGCCTTCGATTTGGCGCAGGCCCCGGCGGTCATCGGCTGATTTGCCCCATCGGCACAAAAGCAGGCACTGCATCCCGGCAGAATTGGAGAATTTAACATTGACAATTCTGTAACACATGGTAAAATAAAAGCACATTGACGGGGTGTCTGCGCCCTGTCCGGGTGACGGGACCCGTGCGGGCGGGGCGGAGGCTCCGCCCGCCGTTTCTGCACGGTTCTGTTAAAGAAAAGACGATCTATCATATCCCGAAACACAGAAAAGAGGAACGCTATGGCTATACCCTTCCAATATGAATCGGAATATAAGCGCAAGCTCTGCACCCCGGACGAGGCCGCCCGTGTGGTCAAGAGCGGTGACTGGCTGGATATCAGCATGGGCTGTGCCTTCCCGTCTCTGATGGATGCCGCCATTGCCAAACGCAAGGAGGAACTCTACGGTGTGAAGATCCGTGGCTACCTGATCCAGCAGCCCATCCAGATGGTGGAGTGCGACCCCGGCCGGGAGCATTTTATCTACAACAGCTGGCATATGTCAGGCTATGAGCGCAAGCTCTGCGACCGGGGGATGTGCAGCTTCAACCCAATGGTGTTCCGGAATCTGGGGGCCTACTATCAGCACTTCCTGACGGTCAACGTGGCCATGATGTGCGTGACCCCCATGAACCAGCACGGCTACTTCAACTTCTCCCTGTCCAACGCCTCCGCCCGTGCGGTGCTGGATAAGGCGGATATCGTGATCCTGGAGATCAACGAGAATCTGCCGTGGGTCTACGGCGGCTTGGACGAGTGCATCCACATCGACGACGTGGATATGATCGTGGAGGGCCCCCATAACCCTCTGCCCAGTATACAAACCCCGCCGGCCTCGGAGGCGGAGACCCGCATTGCCGAGTTCGTGGTGGAGAACATGGACGACGGTGCCACCCTGCAGCTGGGCATCGGCTCACTGCCCAATGCCGTGGGCCAGATGCTGGCCCAGTCCGATCTGCGGGATCTGGGCATCCACACGGAGATGCTGTGCGACTGCTATCTGGATATGTACCGGGCCGGGAAGATCACCAACAAGCGCAAGGACATCGACCGCTATAAGAGCGTGTTCGGCTTTGCCATCGGCTCCGAGGATCTGTACGACTGGGTGCGGGAGAATCCCGGCGTGGTGACCTACCCCATCTCCTACTGCAACGCTCCCAGTACCGTCCGGAACATCGAGAACTTTGTCTCCATCAACAACTGCATCTCCGTGGACCTGTACGGCCAGATCTGCGCCGAGAGCGCCGGTACCCGCCAGATCAGCGGCACCGGCGGTCAGCTGGACTTTCTGGAGGGGGCGGCGGTGTCCCCCGGCGGCAAGGCCTTCATCTGTCTGACCTCCACCTTCACCGATAAGCAGGGGGAGATGGTCTCCCGCATCACACCGCTGCTGAATCCCGGCGACATCGTTACCGATCCCCGGAGTCTGGCTTACTACATCGTCACCGAGTACGGCGGCGTGAATCTGGTGGGCTGCAGCACATGGGAGCGGGCGGAGCGGCTCATCTCCGTGGCCCACCCCAAGTTCCGGGATGAGCTGGTTGAGCACGCCCGGCAGCAGGGCATCTGGATCCGTTCCAACAAGCGGTAATACCCCTATCATGAAAAAAAGCTGAGACCCGAAGTCGGGTCTCAGCTTTTTTCATCATGATGGCAGTATGTGCTTCTCCGGCTCCTTCTGATCCCGGAGGATCTGCTTTTGGTAGCGGTCTTCCTCGCTGAACACGCAGCCGCAGTACTTCTGCATATAAAAGCCCAGCGCACGGGCCTCCTGCTGTCCCTGCCGGAAGCCGGGGCGGAAGTCCCGGTACAGGAACCGGACACCGTACTCCCGGCCCATGCGCTCCGCTGTCTCCGCCAGCAGCTCATGGTTCTGGTAGGGGCTCACCAGCAGGGTGGTGGTGAAGCTGTCATAGCCGTGCCGGGCGGCATATTGGGCCGCTTGGGCCAGCCGCAGGGCATAGCACACGCTGCAGCGGTGGTCGATGTCCCCGCAGACCGCCCGGCAGAACTCCCGCAGGCCATAATTCTCCTGCACAATAAGCTCCATGCCGATGGTAGGGGCGTAGGCCATCAGCGTGTCCCGCCGGGCCTTGTACTCCTGATAGGGGTGGATGTTGGGGTTATACCAGTAGGCCACCGGCTCGATGCCCTCGCTCCGCAGCTGCTGGATGCAGGAGACGGAGCAGGGAGCGCAGCAGGTGTGCATCAGTGTTTTTTCCATAGACGCTCCTTAATACCAGCGAAAAGAGAGGGCTTTTCGGATCTTTTGCCGGGCCTTGCGCCTTGCTTCCTGCTGCCGGAGAGAAGCTGGGCCGCCAGATAGTGGTTGCGGACCTGCTGGAAGGGCTGGCGGGCGTAGGCATCGAAGAACTCCGCCCGCTGGGCCGCCTGCTTCACCGGGGAGGACAGGGCCGGATCGCCGGTCACGGCCTCCGACAGGGGCCGCAGCTCCCGCTTCAGGGGCAGCGTATCGAACACATGGGCGCCGTGGGGCGTGTTCACCAGCAGCAGGGAGACACCGCTGCGCTGCTCCTGGGGGTAGGCGTCCTTGGGCAGGCCGTAGAATGCTCCCAGCGACAGATCGCCGGGCCGGTCCACGGAGGCATAGGGACAGGTGTGACAGGCCGGGCGCAGGAAGAGGTTTCCGAAAAAGCCCCTGCCGAACTCGGACTTGGACAGAGGGGAGTCGAAGGTAGTGCCATCGTCGAACCGTACCTGGAAGCGGCGCTCCCTCTGGCCGGGCAGCTTGCCGCAGAATTGGACGGCCACCGGCTGCTTGCGCTTGATGTAGGCCATGGACTGCACCAGCTTGGCCCATACGCCGGGGGAGCAGACGCCCCGACACAGCACGTCGCAGGTCAGCAGCTTCTCCGGGTGCTCTCCCAGATAGTGGTAAAGTCCGTCCACCTGACAGGGCGTACCGGAGAACAGCACAGGCCGCCCCCGATCCAGCTCCCGCCGCACCTGCTGATAGATGCCGGTGACGTCGCTCTGAACGGGCTTGGCTCCCCGGATGCGGGGCAGGTCCTCCTTGCGCTTTACCGCTTCATGGCGGACCCGCAGCTGGGCGTCCATCCCGGCACCGAACACCACGCCGCCGCCCTCCAGCACATAGTCCGCCAGCAGGGAGAATACACCCCCGCAGGTGGAGTTCTGCCGCACGGCATTGTCGGGGTTCCATGCGGCAAAGACCGCCGGCTCCGGATGGGCCTCCCGCTGGCGCAGCACCGGGCAGATGTGGGTGCAATGGCCGCACTGGATGCAGGCGTCCGTCACCGTGGGGTAGAGGAAGCCCTCCCGGTCGGGCAGCATATGGATGGCATTTTTGGGGCAGCCCTCGGCGCAGGCGGCGCAGCCGGTGCATTGACTGCGAGGGGGTAGCTGCGGAACGGTGTGATCGTTCATAGCGATGTCTCCCGTGATTCTTTCAGATGTTTCGTTTTTCTCCATTCTACCACGGGGAAGCAAAAATGACAAGAGCCCCTGTTTCCAGCTATGCTGATTCCTGCGAGCAGAAACAGAGTGAGCCGCCGTGGCTCTCACGGCGGCTCATAGGAGAGAGATATGTATGTAGACCGCCGTATATGCAAGGCATATGCCGCGGGGATTTTTGAAAATGTGAGCGGAGCGGGGACAACCTGTCATACCCCGGCTTCGATCTTATACCCCTTGCCCCAGACCACCGTCACATAGCGGGGATTGCTGGGGTCCACCTCGATCTTCTCCCGGATGTGGCGGATATGGACTGCCACGGAGTTTTCGGAGGCGGGAGGCTCCCGCCAGACCTGACGATAAATCTCCTGCGGAGAGAATACCTTGCAGGGATGCTGCATGAGGAATTTCAGAATGTCGTACTCCAGTGGGGTCAGGGACACCGGCTCATCGTTGACGGTGACGGCTCTGGCATCGTCGTCCAGCGTGATGCCGCCGATGGTGAGGGTCTCCGGGGAGGGAGACGCCAAATGCAGGGAACGGCGGAGGTGGCAGCGAATACGCACCAGCAGCTCCGCCTGCTGAAAGGGCTTAGTGATATAATCATCGGCGCCGATGGTGAGCCCCAGGATATTTTCAGTGCTGTCAGTCCCGGAGGTCAGGAGGATTACCGGCAGGTCATGCATCTGCCGCAGCCGGGTGACGGTGGTAAGACCGTCCAGCCCCGGCAGCTTCGTGCCTAGCAGGGCCAGATGGATATGCTGCTTGGACAGGATATTCAGCACCTCCCAGCCGGTGCGGGCAGTGACCACCTGATAGCCCTCGGCGGTGAGACAGGCGGTCAGGGAGGAAACGATCTCCTTTTCACCGTCACAGACGAGAATACGATACATGGAGAAAGACTCCTTTTTCAGATAAGATGAAAGGGTGCGGCGGGCCGAAAGCCCGCCGCACCGTATGTCAGAAGGGAAGAAGCTCCTGCCGGTCACGGCTTCGCAGGTGCGCTGCGGAGACACGGTGCTCAATGGGCTTCCACTGGGGCTTGCAGAAGAAAGCCGCCAGAGAAATGGGAATGTAGGTGAACATAAACAAGGGGAAGGTGAACATATACACGATCTTCTTGACGGGGGAGGTGCGGATATTCTTCCACTCTGTAATGGTGGTGATGCCGCCCAGCACCAGCAGCGTCAGATACATATTCAGCAACATCTGTCCCACGGACTCAAAAGCCACCAACAGATTGTCTCCGGCCAGAGCACCGACGACACCCAGCGTGAGGTTGACGAGGATACTGACGGTGGAGAGGACGAAGGCGGGCATGATGGCCATGGACATATCGAAGCAGGAGAAACTGCCCCGGAAGATGCCCCGGAGAAGGCGGGCGCCGTAGTCACGGAACACCTGCAGATAGCCCTGAGACCAGCGCATCCGCTGCCGCCAGGACTGGCGGAAGGTGGTGGGCTGCTCGTCATAGAGGACGGCGTCGGGGGCGAAGGCCACCTTGCGGCCCTGAAGGATCTCGTGGACGGAGAACTGGATGTCCTCGGTCAGCAGATGGAAGGGCCAGGGGCCGGTCTCCTCCAGCACGGCCCGGCTGAAGAGGAAGCCTGTGCCGGAGACGGCGCAGCTGGTACCCAGCAGGCTGCGGGCGTGGTTGAGGTAGCGGCTCTCCCGCAGGAACCACAGGGCGTAGCCGGCGGAGATCCAGTTGTCGCCGTAGTTTTTGCTGTTGCGGTAGCTGGTGACGATATCGTGGCCCTGCGAGAAGGTGCGGTTCATGGCGGCGATGTAATCGGGGTCCAGAATGTTGTCGGCGTCAAAGACAAAGTAGCCGTCGAACCCGGCGGGGTAGTCCTGCTCCAGATGGCCCAGCAGGGTCTGGAGGGCGTAGCCCTTGCCCACCTGCACGTTATTGAAGCGCTCATAGACGGCGGCTCCGGCGCTGCGGGCAATGTCGGAGGTGGCGTCGGTGCAGTTGTCCGCCAGCACGAAGATGTGCAGCAGACTCTGGTCATAGGTTTGGCTGCGGAGACTGCCGATGAGGTCAGCAATGACGGCGGACTCGTTCCGGGCGCAGATCAGCACGGCGTAGTTGTGGGGCGTGGCCTCCAGCGCCGCCGCCTTGGCGGCCTTGCGCTTGGCCAGCAGCCACGGAACGGGAATGTACAGGAACTGATAGGTATAGCAGACAAAGAAAACAACGGCGATGATGTAATTGGTCATTCGCAAAGTATCCATAAGGAAGCATCCTTTCTCTGTATGAAGATTCTATGTGTATTAGAGATTATAGTACACATAGGATACCATATGAGAGACAGGTTGTCAAGGACTGGAAGTGACACTTTTGTCATGCTTCGGGCCGGGGAGAGGCGGAGGAAAAAGTTCAAGATTTGTTCAAGAACTGGAAGGTGAAAAATGGTCATGCCGCATTGACGGCGGGGACAGTTCATTGTATAATAAACTGATTTAATGTGCGGAGGTATACCCTATTATGTGGATCGCAGATGGCTGGAAGGACTATGAGCTGCTGGACTGCGGCGGCGGAGAGAAGCTGGAGCGCTGGGATAAACAGATACTGGTGCGGCCGGACCCTCAGGCCATCTGGGAGACGGATCACAGCCATCCCGGCTGGCGGAGGGCCAACGGGCGGTACAGCCGTTCCTCCAGCGGCGGCGGCCACTGGGACAAGGGGAAGCTGCCGGAGAGCTGGCCCATCCACTATAAGGAGCTGATCTTTCAGGTCAAGCCCATGAATTTCAAGCATACGGGATTGTTCCCGGAGCAGGCGGCCAACTGGGACTTTGCCATGGAGCAGATCCGCCGGGCGGGACGGCCTATCCGGGTGCTGAACCTGTTCGCCTACACCGGTGGGGCCACGGTGGCCTGTGCCAAGGCGGGGGCCAGTGTGTGCCACGTGGATGCCGCCAAGGGAATGGTGGCGTGGGCTAAGGAGAATGCCCGGCTGACGGGTCTGCAGGAGGCCCCCATTCGCTGGATCGTGGATGACTGCGCCAAGTTCGTGGAGCGGGAAATTCGCCGGGGCAAGACCTATGACGCCATTATTATGGACCCGCCCAGCTATGGCCGGGGACCCGGCGGCGAGGTGTGGAAGCTGGAGGAGAACCTGTTCCCCTTTGTGAAGCTCTGCGCCCGTGTGCTGTCGGATAAGCCCCTGTTCGTGATCCTCAACTCCTACACCACAGGGCTGGCTCCGTCGGTGCTGGGATACATTTTGCAGATGCTGGTGGGCAAGCGCTTCGGCGGCAGGGTGACGTGGGACGAACTGGGCCTGCCGTGTACGCAGTCCGGTATGGCGTTGCCCTGCGGCGCTACCGGCCGTTGGACGGCGGAATAACAAGACTTATAAGAGCTAAGAGAGAAACAGCCGGTTGCAAGAGGAGAGTGCAATGAAGAAAAACAGGCTGGGCAGCGCCGAGGTGGGCAGCTGCATCTGCTACGGCCTCATGGCCCTTCTGCAGGTGGGGTGGCTGGCGGTGCTGCTGACGGCACAGCTGGTGCCGCCGGTGTGGGTGACGCTGATGGTGTACTGTGTGGCGCTGGCGCTGTTCCTACTGGGACAGACGCTGCGGGTGGTGCAGCTGCGGCGGGACGGACAGCCGGTGGGCTGGTCCGTGGTGCTGGGCGTGGCGGTGGCCTCCGTCTGGCTGTGGCAGATGCTGAAGGTCAGCCATACCATCTGAGAACGAGTGAAAAGAGAACGCAGAATATGACCATGATCGAAACAAAGGACCTGACCTTCGCCTATCCGGCGGAGGAGGGCAAGCGGAGCGAGCCGGCGCTGCGGGGCGTGAGCCTTGGCATCGAGAAGGGCAGCTTCGTGGTGGTGCTGGGGCATAACGGCTCCGGAAAATCTACTCTGGCTAAGCACATGAACGCCGTACTCCTGCCATCCGGCGGGGCGGTGTATGTAGAGGGGATGGATACCCATAACCAGGCGATGCTGCTGGAGATCCGGCGGCGGGTTGGCATGGTGTTCCAGAACCCGGATAACCAGATCGTCGCCAACGTAGTGGAGGAGGACGTGGCCTTTGCCCCGGAAAATCTGGGTGTTCCGCCGCAGGAAATTCGCCGCAGAGTGGACGATGCCTTGGCGGCGGTGGGCATGAGTGATTTTGCCCGCCATGCGCCGCACCTGCTCTCCGGCGGGCAGAAGCAGCGGGTGGCTATTGCCGGCGTCATTGCCATGGAGCCGGAGTGCATCGTGCTGGACGAGGCCACGGCTATGCTGGACCCCCACGGACGGCGGGAGGTGCTGGACACCATCCACCGGCTGAATCGGGAGCGAGGCATGACGGTGGTGCTCATCACCCACCACATGGCGGAGGCCGAGGAGGCGGACCGTGTCATTGTGATGAACGACGGCGAGGCCGCCATGGACGGTACGCCCAGAGAGATTTTTGCACAGGTGGAGCGGCTCCATGAGCTGGGGCTGGCGGCGCCGGACACGGTGGAGCTGATGCAGTGGCTGAACCGGCAGGGGGAGCACCTGCCGCTGACGGCCATCACGGTGGAGGAATGTGCGGATGCGCTGTACCGGCGGTTCGGCGCAGAAGGGAAGTAACGAATTGGAACCGATCATACGAATCGAGCAGCTCACCCATACTTACAGCGCCGGAACGCCCTTTCAGCGCAGCGCCGTGGATGGGGTAGAGCTGGATATCATGCCGGGGGAATTTTTAGGGGTCATCGGTCACACGGGCTCCGGGAAATCCACGCTGATCCAGCATCTCAACGGGCTGCTGAAGCCCACGCAGGGGCATATCTATCTCAACGGCAAGGACATCTGGGCGGACCCCAAGCAGATCCGGCAGGTGCGCTTTCAGGTGGGTCTGGTGTTCCAGTATCCGGAGTACCAGCTGTTTGAAGAAACGGTGTATAAGGACATCGCCTTCGGTCCCGGCAACATGGGGCTTGATAAAGAGGAGATCGACCGCCGGGTGCGGGAATCAGCCCGGATGGTAGGCCTTGCGGAGGAGCTGCTGGAGAAGTCGCCCTTCGACCTTTCCGGCGGGCAGAAGCGCCGGGTGGCCATCGCCGGGGTCATGGCCATGGAACCCAAGGTGCTGATCCTGGACGAGCCAACGGCGGGGCTGGATCCCCGTGGCCGGGACGAAATTCTGGCGCAGATCCGGGCGTACCACGAGACAAAGCGGGCCACGGTAATTTTGGTGAGCCACAGCATGGAGGAGATCGCCCGGAACGTGGAGCGCATCGTGGTGATGCGGGATGCCCACGTCTATATGGACGGAACGCCCCGGCAGGTATTTGCACGGGCGGAGGAGCTGGAGCAGGCGGGACTGGATGTGCCGCAGGTGACGAAGATCGCCATGGCGCTGCGCAGGCGCGGCATGGATATCGACCCGGCGGTATATACCATCGAGGAGCTGGAGCAGGCGCTGCTGGCCCGGAGGGGAGGCGGCGAGGGATGCTGAAGGATATCACGCTGGGGCAGTTTTTCCCCGGCAATACCATCGTCCACCGGCTGGATCCCCGGACGAAGCTGATGGCGGTGATCTTGTACATCGTGGCGCTCTTTAATGCCAAGAGCCCCTTGACCTACGCCCTTGTGGCGGCGGTGCTGGCGGTGTGCATCGTGGCCTCCCGTGTACCCATGAAGTCTTTGACACGGGGCCTCAAGCCTGTGTACGTTATCGTGGCGTTTACGGCGGTGATGAACATTTTCTTTACCGGCGGCACGGCGGTGGGCGAGGGGTGGCTGCTGGGCCATATCACCTATGAGGGCCTGACGGCGGCAATCTACATGGTGCTGCGGATCGTGATGCTCATTATGGGAACGTTTCTGCTGACATATACCACCAGTCCCATCGCCCTGACGGACGGACTGGAGAATTTGCTGGGGCCGCTGAAGAAGCTGCATCTGCCGGTGCATGAGCTGGCCATGATGATGTCCATTGCCCTGCGGTTTATCCCCACACTGATCGAAGAAACGGACAAAATTATGTCCGCTCAGAAGGCCAGAGGCGCCGACTTTGAGTCCGGGAACATCTTCCAGCGGGCCAAGGCACTGGTACCCATTCTGGTGCCGCTGTTCATCAGTGCATTCCGCCGGGCGGACGAACTGGCCACGGCCATGGAGTGCCGGTGCTACCACGGCGGCGAGGGGCGGACGGCCCTGCACGTGCTGCGGTATCAGGCGGCGGATTTTGTGGTGCTGGCAGCCTTTGTGGCGCTGGCGGCGGGACTTATCGTGCTGAAGCATATGGGTATCTAAGGAGGTGCATCGTGCGGAACATCGCACTGATCCTGATGTATAACGGAACGGCCTACCACGGGTGGCAGGTGCAGAAAACGGAGGTCACAGTGGCTCAGACGCTGGAGCGAGGCCTCTCTATGGTGTGCGGCGAACCGGTAAAGTGTACCGGCTGCGGGCGTACCGACGCCGGGGTCCACGCCGAGCACTATGTGGCCAATTTCCGGACCTCCTCCCGGATCCCGGTAGACCGCATTCCCTTTGCGGTGAACACCCATATCCCGGAGGATATCGTGGTGAAGGCAGCCTATGAGGTGGCGGAGGATTTCAATGCCATCGGCTCCTGCATCAGGAAGGAGTATACCTATCGCATCTACAATTCACGCATCAAGAATCCCTTCTATGTGGATCGGGCGTATTTCTATCCCAAGCGGCTGGACGAGCAGGTGATGGACCGGGCGGCGCGGGCCTTTGAAGGAACCCACGACTTTGCCGCCGTGCGGAGCGTCGGCACCAATGTGCGCAGCACCGTGCGGACCATCTACTACTGCCATGTGACCCGGAACGGGGAACTGCTGGAATTGAAGGTATGCGCCAATGGTTTTTTGTATAATATGGTACGGGCCATTACCGGGACGGTGCTCTATGCGGCGGAGGGAAAGCTGAAGCCGGAGGATATCCCGGTGATCCTGGATTCCGGCAACCGGACGCTGGCGGGGCCAACGGCACCGCCGGGAGGATTGTACCTGACGAGGGTTTGGTATGAGGATGAACGGCTCAATGGATAAACGGGAATTTGATGGGGGCAATCCCCAGCAGGACGCTCCCCGGCGGGTGGAGAAAAAGAGAATATGGACCCGTCGGCGGCTTTTGTGGCTGGGGATCGTGGCGGCGGTGCTGTTGGCGGTGGTGGCGGTGTCCCTGCTGTGGCAGCGGGGTACCTTTGACGGACTGCGCCGCAGCGTCATCTATGCCCGTGCGGAGAAGGACGAGAACGGCTGCGCCCAGCTATACCAGTATGCGGCAGACCGGGAGTATCGGTTCGTGTCCCTGTCCGGGTCACTGGCGGCGGCCTCCAACAGCCGCATCCTGCTGATGGGTGAGGACGGACAGGTGCGATACAGCGAGAGCATCCTCTTCACCAACTGCACTGTGACCGGAAACGGCAAGTGGGCGGCGGTCTACGACGTCGGAGGCAGGGAGATCTATGTACTGGACACTCAGGGCGAGGTCTACCGGCTGACACTGGACGGCGACATTTTGGCAGCGGCGCTGAACCCCGGTGGCTATCTGGCCGTGACGGTAAATACCTCCGGCTATAAGGCGTCGGTGGAGGTGTACGACCCCAAGGGAGAGAAGGTATTTGCCTTCCACTCCGGGGATCAGTTCCTCATGACGGCGGCGGTATCCGCCGACAGCCGCCAGATGGCGGCGGTGACCATGGGACAGAAGGACGGCAGCTTTGTCAGCAGTCTGGCTCTGTACCGGCTGGGCCGGGAGGAGCGTTACGCAGAATGTCTTTTACCGGAGAATGCCGTGGTATACGATCTGGGCGCAGTGGGCGGCAGCTACTGCGCTGTGACGGAAACGGGATTGCGGTTTGTGACCACCGGCGGCAAGCTGGCGGGGAGTTACAGCTATGACGGCGGATACCTCCACCGGTGCAGTCTGGGCGGAGACGGCTATGCGGCTCTGCTGCTGGGACGGTACAAATCCGGCAGTCAGGGCAGGCTGGTGACGGTGGACAGTCAGGGCCGGGAGCTGGCATCGCTGGATATCGACGAGGAGGTCATGAGCCTCTCCGCCGCAGGAAAGTATGTGGCGGTGCTGTATCAGGACCACCTGACCATTTATGATAAGGACTTGCAGGAATACGCCGTGCTGAAGGATGTCAGTGCGGCGGGGACGGTGCTGATGCGGAGCGACGGATCGGCGGTGCTGACAGGTGCGTCGGCGGCCAGCCTGTACCTGCCGTAAGGCGGCCTGACAAATAGGAGGAAATGCGTATGACATGGGCCATAGATGCCATACTGGCCGCCGTACTGGTGGGGCTGGTGTGGCTGGGTGCCAAGCGGGGCCTGATGAAGAGTCTTGCCGGCGTGATCAGCGTGGGAGCGGCGTTTTTCGGCGCCTCATGGTGCGCCAACCGCTTCGTGACGCCGGTGAGCCGGTGGCTGGAGCCGCTGCTGCGGGAGAGCATCCAGCAGAAGCTGTCCGGTCAGGACGGAGCCGATGCCGGAGAGCTGCTGTCGGCCTTCGCCTTCGATGCCCACAGTCTGGAGAAAATTCTGGAGGATGTGGCGCAGCGGGTGAAGGAGACCGGGGAGTCGGTGTTCTCCGCTGTGACGGAGAGTGTCAGCCACTCCATCGCCTACGGCATCGTGTACGCCGCCGCCTTTATTGCCATTCTTCTGGTGGTGTGGCTGCTGCTCAAGCCATTGGATCTGGCGGGGAAGCTGCCGCTGGTGCGGACGGTGAACGCACTGGGCGGCGCTCTGCTGGGCTTTATATGGGCGGTGCTGCTGCTGTTTGCGGCGGTGTGGCTCATGCAGCGATTTAACTGGGTGGTGACGCCGGAGCTGATCCGGGACAGCATCCTATTGAAATTCTTTGCGGAAAACAATCCCATCGGTCTCATTGCAGCCCTGTGACGCCGGTGAAATCAACCCTGTAACGGAGGAGAACTATGCAACCTACACTTTGCTCCAAATGCAAGAAGAACGTGGCCGTGGTGTTTATCTCACGGATGAATGAAAAGGGAGAGCCTGTCAATGAGGGACTCTGCCTGAAGTGTGCCGCCCAGCTGGGTCTGCCGCAGGTGGAGGACATGATGAAGCGTATGGGCATCACCCCGGACGATCTGGAGAATCTCAACAGCGAGATGATGCAGGCCTTCGGCGGCGCCGAGGAGCTGGGGGATGTGGCGCAGGCCAACGAGGACGGCGACGAGGATGAGGAGAGCGGCAAGACTGCCACCTTCCCCTTCCTGAACCGGCTCTTCGGCGGCAACAACAATCCCCCGGCGGAGAAGGGAGAGACCCCGCAGCGGGAGACCGGCAAGGAGTCCCGCAAGGGCGAGAAGAAGCACAAATATCTGGACAACTACTGCATCAACCTCAGCCGCCGGGCCAGAGAGGGCAAGCTGGACGCCGTCATCGGCCGGGAGGAGGAGATCCAGCGGGTGGTGCAGATCCTGAACCGCCGGCAGAAGAACAATCCCTGCCTCATCGGTGAACCCGGCGTGGGCAAGACAGCCATTGCCGAGGGACTGGCCCAGCGCATCGCCGCCGGGGAGGTTCCCTTCAAGCTGCGGGACAAGGAGGTCTATCTGCTGGATCTGACGGCTCTGGTGGCCGGTACCCAGTTCCGGGGACAGTTCGAGAGCCGCATGAAGGGGCTCATCGAGGAGATCCGCAAGCTGGGCAACGTCATTCTGGTCATCGACGAGGTACACAACATCGTGGGGGCCGGAGATGCCGAGGGCAGCATGAACGCCGCCAACATCCTCAAGCCCGCCCTGTCCCGTGGGGAGATTCAGGTCATCGGAGCCACCACCTTCAACGAATACCGCAAGTATATCGAGAAGGACACGGCGTTGGAGCGGCGCTTCCAGCCGGTGACGGTGGCGGAGCCCAGCATTGAGGACACGCTGAAGATCCTCAAGGGCATTGCCCACTACTATGAGACGTACCACGGGGTGTCCATCCCGGAGGGCGTGCTGCGGCAGGCGGTGCTGCTGTCGGAGCGGTATATCACCGACCGGTTCCTGCCGGACAAGGCCATCGACCTCATCGACGAGGCCTGCTCTGACCTGAATCTGAAGGATCCTACCATCAACCGCCGGATGGAGGTGAAGCGGGATCTGGAGAACGTGACCTTCGAGCGGGAGACCCTTATGTCTGCCGAGGCCCCGGAGGGGGAGGAGGTGACGGAGGAGCAGCTGGATCAGCGGTATGCCCGCATTGCAGAGCTGCGGAGTCAGGAGATGCGCCTGCAGGAGGAGCTGGCGGAGCTGGAGAAGAAGGGTGTGCCGCAGGTGACCATGGAGAACATCGCACGGGTCATCGAGATGTGGACCAAGATTCCCGCCAGCAAGATCAAGGAAGAAGAGTTCAAGCGTCTGGCGGAGTTGGATGTGCGGCTGAAGCAGCATATCGTGGGACAGGACGAGGCCGTGGATGCGGTGTCGGCGGCCATTCGGCGCAGCCGGGTAGGCATCTCCCCCAAGCATAAGCCGGTGAGCTTCATTTTCGTGGGCAGTACCGGCGTGGGCAAGACGGAGCTGGTGAAGCAGCTGGCAGACGATCTGTTCGATTCACCGGATTCTCTGATCCGGCTGGATATGTCGGAGTTTATGGAGAAGCACTCCGTCTCCCGGCTGGTGGGCTCGCCTCCGGGCTATGTGGGCTATGACGAGGCGGGGCAGCTGACGGAGAAGATCCGGCGCAAGCCCTACTCCGTGGTGCTGTTCGACGAGATCGAAAAGGCCCATCCGGATGTGCTGAACATCCTGCTGCAAATTCTGGATGACGGCGAGGTCACGGATGCCCACGGGCGGAAGGTGAACTTTGAGAATACCGTCATCGTCATGACCTCCAATGCCGGGTCCGGCAAGGCGGCGGGCGCTGTGGGCTTCGGCCGCAGCGCAGACGATCAGGACAAGGAACGGGTGATGAAGGCCCTGCAGGAGTTCCTGCGCCCGGAGTTTATCAACCGTGTGGACGAGATCGTATATTTCCACCAGCTGACGGAGGAGAACTTCCGGGGCATCGCCGGGATCATGCTGGAGGAGCTGAAGGCGGCGCTGGAGGAGAAGGGCTATCACTTCACCTACGACGATGCGCTGGTGGACTATCTGGTGAAGAAATCCTATTCGGCGGCCTATGGCGCACGGAACCTGCGGCGGTGCATTCAGAAGGATGTGGAGGACCCCATGGCGGCCCGTATCATCGAGAGCTATGAGACGCCCATCACGCAGATCAAGGCAACCGCAGAGGATGGGGCTGTAAAGCTCTACACACTGTAATGAAGGAGGGGGCGTACCATGCTGTTTCGTAAGAAGATCGAGCCCCGGTGCAGCTACTGCGCCAGAGGCGGGCGTGCCAATGACCATGAGGTCATCTGCGCCAAGAAGGGCATCGTGCCGGCGGAGTCCCACTGCGGTGCGTTCCGCTACGATCCCCTGAAGCGTGTGCCGCCCCGTCCGGCAAAGCTGGAGACGGAGGAGCTGCGGCAGGAGGATTTCCAATTATAAGAGAAAGCCCGGAAGCGATGCTTCCGGGCTTTCTGCGTGAGAGTCAGACGATATCGTAGAGCTGGCGCAGGTCGGTGATGCGGTAGTCGATGCGGAGGTCTTCCGGCAGGGTGGTGCCGTGGGGGTCGTACCAGCAGCAGGGGATACCGGCGTTGTTGGCACCCCGGATATCGCTGGAGGGGGAGTCTCCGATGAGCAGGCAGTTCTTCTGTGTGATGCCGGGGATGCGGTCGAAAACGTAGTCGAAGTAGGTTCGGCTGGGCTTGCTGGCTCCGGCCTCCTCGGAGATGAAGGCGTCGGTGATATAGGGAGCCACGGCGCTGCGGTGCAGACGACTGCGCTGGACAGAGGCCACGGCGTTGGTGACGATATAGAGGCGGTGGGTCCGGGACAGGGCACGGCAGACCTCCTCGGCATGGGGGAGAAGAAGCGTACTTTCCCCCAGAGCCTTCAGGTGGATGCGGTTGCAGAGGGCGGGGTCACGATCCAGCGCCATGGCCTCCAGGAAACGGCGAAAGCGTTCTACCACCAGAAAATCCTTGGTACACTCGCCCCGGTCGAAGGCAGCCCACATGGCGTTGTTACAGCGCTCGTAGAGGGCAAAGGTCTCATCGGTGTCGGGGATATCGCACTGCCGGCAGACGGCGTGGAAGGCATTGCGGTTGGCGGCATCGAAATCGAAGAGAGTGTTATCGGCATCGAAAAGCAGGTAAGAATAGTGCGGCATAAATGAATACGCTCCAGTCTAACATATTATAAATAGTATAGCATAGAGGGGAAAGGCTTGTAAAGCCTGTGAAAAACGCACAACCTATAAGCCTGGATTTTGACAGGGATTACAAAGCGTTGAAAAAAGTTGAAAATAAGGAAAAAAGTCGTTGACAAGGAGAGGGGAGTGTGGTAAAGTAAACAAGCTGTTCGCCGAGAGGTGAGCGGCGGGGGACCGAAGCGAAAAAGTTTGAAAAGAGCCGAAAAAAGTTCTTGACAAACGCCCTCGTGAGTGGTATCCTAAATAAGCTGTCCGCAAGGACGGCGACCATAAAGGCTTTCGATAAAAAGTCAAAAACCTTGAAAAAAGTTCTTGACAATGTAAAGCGTTTGTGGTAAAATAATGAATGTTCCGCAGAAGTGGGCGTGTATCTTGTAAATTAAACAATGAACGAACAAAAGCACCAGACGGGAGCACATGAAAATGTGCGACGAAACTTGGTGGAGCAGGGTTAAGTCAATTACCTGCGAAGCTAAGTATAAAAAGTTTTTGAAGCTATGACAAATAGCTCTGTAACGAGATTAGCTCAGCGGAGACGCTGTGTTGATACGATTTATAGAGAGTTTGATCCTGGCTCAGGACGAACGCTGGCGGCGTGCTTAACACAT
>ERZ840371.990-NODE-990-length-31779-cov-3.392826_pt1 | contig 31779 bp, 25 predicted proteins | sample MGYA00519937_ERZ840371 | MGnify/ENA primary metagenome ERZ840371 (study PRJEB31850, sample SAMEA3708873) | human gut metagenome | biome: human gut; feature: human-associated habitat; material: faeces | place: China | collected 2014 ... | reverse complement strand
GCCGTTTCTCGGAGAATGGGTTGAGGCGGAAGAGGTGGCACGCTTCGGTGCCAACGGCACATACCGCATAGTCATCCGACGGATAAGCGATGGCAAAGAGCTCTTCAGCTACTCAAACGCTAACCTCGACATGTGGCGCACATCATCGGTAGGACTGCGCCCAAAGTGGGGCATCTACCGCTTCATAGGCGAGGACAGGGCATGGCAGAACCAGTTGCGCGACGAACAGTTGCTCTTTGCCGACTTCTCCATAGTCAAGGGCGAGGCGTCGGGTTTGTCTCGGATTGAGACCGGACAGGATACAGGCAGGACGTCGGTAACATGGAATTTGGATGGCAGCCGCAGGCTTGCCGACATTCCGGGCATATACATCAAGAGCGGAAAGAAATACTTGAAAAAATAAGAAAGGAACCAATATGACGAATATATTTAGATTTTTTGCGACAGGAATGTTGACGGTGGCATGTTGCCAGACCGCCTTCGGGCAGGACGGACGACTCATTGCCGACGGCAACAGCGATGCTACTTACAGGCTGATACGTGCTTCCGGCTATAATCATGAGGCTCCCGACTCATCCCGAAGCCATGCTTCAAAGCATTTCCAACACATCACCCAGACCATGGACAAGGAGCTTGGCAAGCCTGTCTTCGTGTTCCACATCCACGCGAACATCGACGATGACCGCGGCAAGGCAGGCATCACCGACCGCCAGCGCAATGAGATAAAGACCGACGGGAAGTCTCCGCGTAACATGGTGGGACAGGAGGGAGAAACCATTACGATGCGTTGGAAGTTCAAACTACCCAAAGGCTTCACGACAACCAAGAAGTTTTCGCATATCCATCAGTTGAAAGGCATCGACAACAAGCAAGGAACGGCGGCCGTGGGAGCACCCCTCATCACCCTGACATGCTACTCTAAAGGCAACAAAGGCATGCAGGTCTTGCGCCTGAGGTATGACAACCGCAACGCCGACGGTTCCGTAACGCTTGTCGAGACCGACCTCGCGCCGCTGCTCGGACAATGGGTTGAGGTGGAAGAGACGGCTACTTTCGGCGAGAAAGGCAGCTATTCGGTAGTCATAAGGAAAGTGAAAGGCGGCGGTGAGCTGTTCAGTTACCGTAACGATAACCTCGACATGTGGCGCACGGGGTGCACCGGCATACGTCCGAAGTGGGGCATCTACCGTTATCTCGGCAACAACCGCGAGTGGGCTTCGCAGCTTCGCGATGAGCAGCTGCTCTTTGCCGACTTCTCGATAGAGAAGAAACAATAACAAAAGGAACAATTATTTACAAAACTAAAGACAATATGAAAAAGTTATTTACATTCGCAGCCGTGGCGCTTGCTACAATCAGTGCCAACGCGCAAGAAAAGAGTTGGACGTTCGAAAACTGGACAACAGCAGCGTCGGTTACCTCCAATGTAACCGTTGACGGTCTGACTTTACACGCTACATCTTCGGCAGCCGCCGCAGTGGAAGATAAGAAAAAGTCGGCTGAAATCAATGGAGAGAAGGTGAATTATACCAAGTGCATAAACCTGAAAGGCACCGGATCAACCTCTGGCAGACATATAAGTTTCCCCGTGGAAGGTCCTTGTGAGATAACCGTTGTCTGCTATCATGGCTCTTCAAGTGTTACATACAAGCGTTGTGTTAACGTCAGTTACGGTGCCGCTTACGATGCAGCCAACCTGCATAGCATTGTCGTTCCCACCGGCGGAGCTGCTTCAGCATCAACCGTAAGGTATGAACTTGACAAACCGAACACGATATATCTGGGTAGTGGAAACAGCGGTGTAGGCATCTGTGGCATATACGTTAAGCCCATAACTCCTGCCGAACCGCAGCCTGCAACGCAGTCTAAGGCATGGGATTTCACTGCTGAACTCAGTGCAAACGACATCGCTAACCTTGACGCTGACGCTGCAAACTGGACAAAAACGGAAGGCGATTATCTGAGATATTCTTACTCTCCGGCATTTACGGCGGATGAAGCTATTGACAATTTGTACGGCATAATGCTTACTGCCAACGGTAAAGAGGTAGAGAAAACCCAAGGTCTGCGCTTCGGACGGTACAACGGTAAGTTGGATAAAGACCGTTTCCGTTTGGATAACGGTAAGCGTCTGAACATCAACGGACAGTACGTAGGCTTCATAATTCCTGACCTGAAACGTAATGATGTGGTAAAGGTGCGCTTCTCAACAGCCACGGATGGAGACTCGCGCGACATCGTCTTGACAAACGCAACGACTGAAGACAACTGTGTCTCTTCAAGTACTGAAACACCGAAAGAAATCACTTGCAAGGTTCTTAGCGACGGTTATGTAGGCTTCCGGGCAGGAACCAACGGACTGAACTATTACGCAGTTTCCGTAAATGCAGACCTTCCAATCACTGACGGCATATCTGAAATTAAGGTTACAGATAAGACAACAGACGGCAAGATATACAATCTCAGCGGAATGGAAGTGAAAAATCCGGCAGCGGGTATTTATATCAAGGACGGCAGAAAGTTCGTTGTAAAGAAATAATCGCTTGATAACAATTTGTCTGGATATGATGAAAGAGGATGATACAAAGTCTGCTTCAAAGTGTGAAATACAACTTTTATCATCCTCTTTTATTTGAAATGCACAAATAAAACATGGAAAATTATTAATAAGTAAGTCGTATAAATTAGTTTTATCTGTGCCCATTAAATTTAGAAAGAAACTTCCTCCTGTAAGTTTCAATATATAACCGGTTCACAGAAATGTATGTTTTTTGATACCTAAACAGTAGGTAACGAATACCTTATTATGTGCGGCGTCATGGGGCGGATTATAAATTGTAAGCATGTTTATTGATAATGTGAGATGATGGATGTTTACTCGTTCCATAACGGATACTTCCTTACTCTGTAATTAATGCTTCCTTACTCAATATTTAATACTTCCTTATTCTGTATTTAATATCTCCTTGCATTGTAATTAATGCCTCCTTACTATGCAATTAATACTTCCTTACCATGTAATTAATATCTGTTTGGCAAGTAAGAAAGCATTAATTGTTGCTGGTTGACAGGTGCGAATGTAAAAAAATAGCAGCATGTCATAACATGAGAGATGTTATGACATGCCGCTAAAATATATTTTTTTGACAAATTACCGTGCCAATGTCTGCCGTAGAAGACAGAATACGGCGTGTTTATAGTCCGATAACACTTTTTTCAACCCAGTAGATGATGATGCCGGCAAGGTATCCAACGAAGGCAATCCATGTGATTTTCTTCATGTACCAGCCGAAAGATATCTTTTCCAGACCCATTACAACCACGCCTGCGGCACTTCCTACGATAAGCATGGAGCCGCCCACACCGGCACAATAGGCAAGAAGCTGCCAGAAAATACCGTCCACTGCCATGTCGCCGACCTCTGCAACGGGATACATTCCCATACATCCGGCAACGAGGGGCACGTTGTCAACGATGCTTGACAATACTCCGATAATGCCCGTTACAAGGTAGTGGTTGCCGTTGAATACGATGTTCAGTCCCTCGCCGAGTGCCTCAAGAACGCCGATTGTCTCAAGACAGGCAACAGCCATGAGTATTCCGAGGAAGAAAAGTATGGTGCTCATGTCTATGCGCGACAGCATTTTTGTTACACGCTTCTGCATGCCGTTCTTGTCGTTGCCCTCTTCAAGGTGATAATAGAATATTTCGGTTACGGTCCATAATATGCCCAGCACGAGCAGTATGCCGACGAAAGGAGGAAGATGTGTTATCGATTTGAATATTGGGACGAAGATAAGACCTCCCACTCCAAGGAAGAATATTGTCTTGCGCTGCCTTGCCGTCAGTGCCTCTGCCTCTGTAATGCTTGTCTTTTCGGCAATGTTCGCAAGCTCTCCCTTTAGAGAATGTGAGAGGATGTATGCAGGTATGACCATTGATACCAGCGACGGAATGAATATTTCCATGATTACGCCTGCCGCCGTTATCAGTCCCTTGTTCCACAGCATTATGGTTGTTACGTCTCCGATTGGTGAGAATGCGCCTCCCGAGTTCGCCGCGATAATCACCAGTGAGGCATATATAATGCGGTCTTTTTTCTCTTTTACGAGTTTGCGCAATATCATTATCATTACGATTGACGTTGTAAGGTTGTCGAGGATGGCTGATAGAATGAACGTCATGAATGCGATGCGCCAAAGCAGTTTCTTCTTGCTGCTGGTCTTCATCGTGTCTCTGACGAAGTTAAATCCGCCGTTTTGGTCGACAAGCTCGACGATTGTCATTGCTCCCATGAGAAAGAACAGCGTGGTAGACGTGCTTCCAAGATGTTTCTCCATTATGGCGGTTACCTGCTGGAGCAGTGCTTCGTGCGAGAAATCTCCGGCGATATAGCTTCCCGGATCGAGCATAAAGAGAGTCCAGCAGAATACAAACATCAGCAAAGCCACGGCGGCTTTGTTCACTCTTGTCGCACTTTCAAGGGCTATGCACGCATAGCCAAGTATGAATACGACGATAATTGCAATAGTTAAAGTAGACATGTTTTTTATTTAAGATTAGTTTTACGCGTGCAAAGATATACATTATTTATTTATGAGACGGTTATGAAGAATTAATTTTTTTGCTATATTTGCATTTTAGTAAGAATAAAATTAAAAACAGGCTATGAATATAGAACAGGCACGGGAATATTGTCTCTCGAAGAAAGGTTGTGAGGAGAGTTTCCCGTTCGATGAGGAGACGCTGGTCTTTAAGGTTATGGGCAAGATGTTTGCCGTATTGATGCTCGAGAAACCGGATATGATTGTTGTGAAATGCGACGCTGCCTATGCCGCCGAACTGCGCGAGGAGTATGCGGCAGTTGAGCCGGCATGGCATTTCAACAAGAAGTATTGGAATCAGATACGCTTCAATTCCGATGTGGAAGACGAACTTGTCTTAAAACTGATAGACCTCTCTTTGGACGAGGTCGTGAGGAAATTCACGCGGAAGATGAAGGCGGAATACGATGCCATGTGACTCTCCTGCTGGCACTGGCGTGTGCGTGCCTTGTCGTGACACAGCCGGAGCCGTTGGAGGCATAATCAAAACTTTTGGTTTAATTATCAAATAATTATGCCTGTTTGTTGCGGAAAACAGGTATATTTGCAATCATAATTTAATACACAACACATAAATAATATGGAAAGCAATAAATGTTTCTTTGCCGTAGATCTTGGTGCAACAAGCGGCCGTACCATAGTGGGCACACTTGCCGGTGGAAAGATAAATCTTGAGGAACTTACTCGTTTTGACAATAACCTGATAGAGACTGGCGGACATTTCTATTGGGATATATATGCGCTTTACAATGAGATAATAAAGGGACTGAAGCTCGTTGCACAGCGCAACATACCCGTTGCGAGCATCGGCATCGATACATGGGGCGTAGACTTCGTTTGCGTTGGAGATGACGGGGCGATACTTCGCAATCCGCTTGCCTACCGCGATCCTCACACATTCGGTATGATGGAGGCGTATTTCGAAAAGGAGACAGACAGGAAAGAAGTATACAGCATCACCGGAATACAGTTCATGAACTTCAACTCTCTCTTCCAGCTGTATGCAATGAAGCGTGCAGGGAACTCAGCTCTCAAGAATGCGAAGAAAATTCTTTTCGTTCCCGATGCACTGGGGTGGATGCTTACGGGCAACGCCGTGTGCGAGTATACTATTGCGTCTACAAGCCAGATACTTGATCCACGTACAAAACAGCTTGATGAAAAGCTTCTTGCAAGTGTAGGACTTACCCGTGACATGTTCGGCACAATGGTAAATCCGGGACACTGCATAGGCACGCTTACCGAAGAGGTACAGAAGATGACGGGGCTTGGCGCGATACCGGTGATAGCCGTTGCCGGTCATGACACGGGAAGTGCCGTCGCTGCCGTTCCGGCAAAGGATGAGAAGTTTGCCTATCTCAGCAGCGGTACATGGAGCCTTATGGGCATAGAGACAAAGGATGCTATAATAAACGATGTCAGCTATGAGCGCAACTTTACAAACGAGGGCGGCATAGAGGGTACAACCCGTTTCCTTAAAAATATCTGCGGCATGTGGCTTTACGAGCGTTGCCGCAAGGAGTGGACGGATGCACCGAAGTCGCATACGGAACTTATAGCCGAGGCAATGAAGCAGCCGGCATTCCAAAGCATCATAAATCCGGACGACAGGATGTTTGCCAACCCGCCGTCGATGGTGGAGGCAATACAGGCGTATTGCCGTGAGACAGGTCAGCATGTGCCTGAGGGATATGCCGAGATATGCCGTTGCATATTCGAGAGCCTTGCCCTGCGCTATCGCCAGGTGTTCGGCTATCTTAAGGAGATGTCGTCGTTCCCCATTGATGTGCTGCACATCATCGGCGGCGGAAGCCTTAACGACTATCTCAACCAGTTTACGTCAAACTCAACGGGCGTGGAGGTACTTGCCGGTCCGCAGGAAGGTACTGCTCTTGGCAACATAATGATACAGGCAAAGGCGGCAGGATATGTAAAGGATATCTGGGACATGCGCCGCATAATAGCAGACAGCCTGTCGCTGAAACGCTTTGTTCCGAAGGATAAGGAACAGTGGGATGAGGCTTACGAAAGATATCTGGCTGTGACAGGCAGCAAGAGTGCCTGCTGATAAGAGGGAATGAGGGCGAATGAGCCATATTGGTAATGTTGGTCTTATTAGGCTTATCAGCCCTATTCGTCTTATTAGCCTTATTTGTCCAATTAGTCCAATTAGTCAAAAAAATAATAACAATAATAACATCAAACTAAAAATCAAAGAAAAATGAAAACAGAACTGATAACAAAGGCATACGAAGTGGCGAAAGAACGCTACGCAGCCATAGGAGTGGATACGGAGAAAGTGTTGGAGCAGATGCAGAATTTCCATCTCAGCATGCACTGCTGGCAGGCAGACGACGTTGCAGGATTTGAAAATCAGGGCGGAAGCCTCACCGGCGGTATTCAGGTGAACGGAAACTATCCCGGCAAGGCACGCAACATTGACGAGCTGCGCGCTGACATCCTATATGCAAAGTCTCTTATCCCCGGTACACACCGCCTGAACCTTCATGAGATTTACGGCGACTTCGGCGGAAAATATGTTGACCGCGACCAGTGCGAGGTGGAGCATTTCCAGAGCTGGATTGACTGGGGTAAGGAGAACAACACCCTGCTCGACTTCAACTCTACATCGTTCTCTCACCCGAAGAGCGGCGACCTGAGCCTTGCAAATCCTGATAAAGGCATCCGCGACTTCTGGATTGAGCACTCTAAGCGCTGCCGTGCCATCTCTGAGGCTATCGGTAAGGCGCAGGGCGACCCCTGTATCATGAACACATGGGTACACGACGGAAGCAAGGACCTGACCGTTAACCGTCTGATGTACCGCGAGCTGCTGAAGGATTCTCTCGACCAGATTTTCGCTCAGAAGTATGACAATATGAAGGACTGCGTCGAGTCTAAGGTATTCGGTATCGGTCTGGAGAGCTATACCGTTGGTTCTAACGACTTCTACACAGCATACGCTGCAAAGAACAGCATGATGATAACACTCGATACAGGTCACTTCCACCCGACGGAGAGCGTTGCCGACAAGGTGTCTGCTATGCTTCTGTTCGTGCCCGAGCTGATGCTCCACGTATCACGCCCGGTTCGTTGGGACTCAGACCACGTAACAATCATGGACGACCCGACACAGGATTTGTTCAGCGAGATTGTACGTGCCGGTGCCCTCGACCGCGTTCACTACGGTCTCGACTACTTCGACGGAACTCTGAACCGCATCGGTGCATACGTTATCGGCAGCCGCGCTGCTCAGAAGTGCATGCTCCGTGCTTTGCTCGAGCCTATCGCAACACTGCGCAAGTATGAGCTTGACGACAAGAAGTTCCAGCGTCTCGCACTGCTCGAAGAGTGCAAGAACCTGCCTTGGAACGCTGTTTATGACGAGTTCTGCCTGCGCAACAATGTGCCCGTAGGTGAAGAATATCTTGCTGCCGTTGAGAAATACGAGGCAGAGGTGACATCTAAACGATAAGCTTTAATGATGAGTTAAGAATTAAGAGTTAAGAATTAAGAATTTGCTGCCGCAGTGTTTCCATGGAGACAGTATGGAGAGATTTTTTTAATTCTTAATTCTTAACTCTTAACTCTTAATTAAACAAGGTGTCTTTCATTTCCAACAGTATTTTTCTTTTGTCATGTCTGTTTGTGTCGTTGCAGGCGCATGCACAGTTGTGGTATGACGTAAAGCCGGAGATGCGTCCGGGTACACGCTGGTGGTGGCATGGCTCGGCTGTTGGGGAAGAAGGAATAGACAGAGAACTGGATGAATTTAGCAAGAAGGGAATATCATCTGTTGAAATAACACCTATTTACGGAGTTATAGGCAACGAGGAAAACGAACTGGACTTTCTTTCGCCACAATGGATGGACATGCTGGACTATACCGTGCGCTCTGCCGGTAAGCGCGGAATGCGTGTTGATATGACCACCGGTACAGGATGGCCTTTCGGAGGACCTTGGGTTAAACCCGAGGACGGGGCATGCGCGGCGGCATTTGTCACCGATACGGTTAGCTGTACATCAGAGAAAAAAGGATTGTGGACAGAACTTATTGATGGCAGGCGGCTTAAGCTACGTAAAAGAAATAAGGCGAAATTATATTATGTCGCGGCACATAAATTATATAAGGACGGCAGGGTTGGCAAGGCAAGGGATATTACACATATTGTGACCGGTGGAAAGTCATTGCGGTGCGGTAAAGAGGATTCCATACTCGTCGTAGCACTCTATCTTGTACGTACGGGACAGTTGGTTGAAAGGGCTGCGCCAAACGGCGAGGGACTTGTTATAGACCATTTCAGCAGTAAGGCGGTGACAGATTATCTTGATGTCTTTGATAAGTCATTTACTGCCGGACGGACCGCAGTTCCACGCAGCTTCTTTTGTGACAGCTATGAGGTGGAAAGGGCAAACTGGACTCCTGAACTGTTTGATTTCTTTTATAAGAGTAAAGGGTACCGCCTGGAAGAACATCTGCCGGAACTTCTCGGACTGTGCGGCGACAATACCGTGTTGTGCGACTATAGGGAGACACTTGCCGGTATGCTGTATGATAACTTTACTATAAGGTGGGCTTCGTGGGCAAGGCGAAAAGGAGCGTCCGTACGTTATCAGGCACATGGTTCTCCCGGGAACCTTATAGACCTTTATGCCGCGGCGGATATTCCGGAGACAGAAGGTTTCGGGCTGACAGACTTTAATATAAGGGGACTTAGGCGTGACGACGGTTTTACGCGCACAAATCTCAGTGATGTGTCTATGTACAAGTATGCCTCATCGGCTGCGCATATCACGGCGAAACCATATACATCGGCAGAGACATTCACATGGCTTACCGAACACTTCAGGACATCGCTTTCACAAATGAAACCCGACCTTGACCTTATGTTTACATGTGGTATAAACCACATAATGTTCCACGGTTCGGCATATTCGCCAGAAGATGAGGAGTGGCCAGGACGCAAATTCTATGCTTCGGTAGATGCAAGTCCGACAAACAGTATATGGCGTGATTTCGGTTTTATGACGAAATACATAGAGCGTTGTCTTAATATATTGCAGTCAGGCAGTCCGGACAACGATTTCATGGTATACTTGCCCATGCGCAACATGTGGATGAAGCGTGAGAAACAAGGAGCCGACGGTTTGCTTATGCCTTTTAAGATAAGTTCGGCGAGGCGTCTGGCATCCGAATTTGTTGAGACAGTGCTCGATATAGACAGTCTCGGTTATGACCTCGACTATATCAGTGACAGGTTCCTCATGCAGGTGACGTATCGTAACGGCAGGCTGGTTACGGCATCCGGTACGGAATATAAGGGACTTGTCATACCGGAAGGAAGTATCCTTACAGGTGAAGTGCGCGGGCATATCGATAAATTACGTTCAATGGGAGCACCGGTGGCATTTGGCGCAGACAAAGATTTGCTTGCTTCTTTTGCCAGGGCAGAGGATATAAGGCTCGTGCCAGGTGTGCGCACCATAAGGAGACGGCTGGAAAACGGGTATGGCTATTTCATCGTCAACCTTTCCGGCAATGATGTAGACACATGGATGTCCCCCGCAGTGGATTTTAAAGATGCCGTATGGCTTGATCCTATGACAGGTGAGGATTTTGCCTGCGAGAAAGACGGGCACGGAATACATATAGTACTGCGCTCGGGAGAGTCGGTTCTGTTGAGGACATCCGACAGCCCTATAGGTGGAAACCGTAAGCTCAGGACAAGCGGGAAGGTGCAGGGAGAGATAGACCTTACGGACAATGACTGGCAGCTTGCGTTTGTGGATGAGGCTCCGAAGGTGAAAGAGACATTTAAGCTTTCCCCGTTGTCATCGTGGGAGAAGTTGGATAATGACTTGGTCCGTGTAACGATGGGGACGGGTGTTTATTCCACGGCTTTTAACCTTACAGGCGAGCAGTTGGGGCATGTGCGTGAGATAGATCTCGGTGATGTCCGTGAGAGCGCGCGGGTATATATAAACGGACGCTTTGCCGGCTGTGCATGGGCGGCACCTTTCATACTGAGGACAGACGGATATCTAAAGGAAGGGAATAATGAGCTGCGTATAGAGGTTACAAACCTGCCCGCCAACCGCATTGCCGAAATGGACCGTAAAGGTATGGGATGGCGTAAATTCAAGGAAATAAATTTTGTTGATTTGCGTTATAACCGTAATACACGCTATGACAGCTGGTGCCCTGTTGCAAGCGGTCTTAATTCGCGTGTCAGGCTTTTGCTTGAGTAGCCGGCGTTGCGTATTGTCATAATAAACAGAACGAAACCTGAAAACATATAATTGCTGAATATCAAACTTTAACTAAAATTTTTATATTATGGAAATATTACTTGGATTACTTATTATTGCTGTCGGCGCTTTCTGTCAGTCAAGCTGCTATGTACCCATAAACAAGATAAAGGACTGGAGCTGGGAGAGCTACTGGATTGTGCAGGGTGTCTTCGCATGGCTGCTGTTGCCGCTGCTGGGCGCGTTGCTTGCCGTTCCCGAGGGACACAGCCTTTGTGGGCTATTTGCATCGTGCCGTCCTTTCAATGTAGGCATGACGGTGCTTTTTGGAGCATTGTGGGGCGTAGGCGGACTTACTTTCGGTCTTTCTATGCGCTATCTCGGTGTGGCACTCGGACAGTCTATAGCCCTTGGAACGTGTGCCGGGTTGGGAACTATAATGGGACCAGTGCTCCTTAATATATTTTTCCCCGAACTGGATGCTTTAAGCTCTCTTACATTTGCCGTTATTCTCGGCGTTGTCGTTACGCTCCTTGGCATTGCCATTATCGGCGTAGCCGGCTCAATGAAGGCGGCATCGCTCTCTGAGGAGGAGAAAAAGGCGGCAGTGAAGGACTTCAATTTCCCGAAAGGGCTTGCCATTGCTCTGCTTGCCGGATTTATGAGTGGCTGTTTCAATGTGGGACTTGAGTTTGGAAAGGACATAAACTTCGGTGATCTTACTCCCGATATGTACAAGACCCTGCCTGCAACATTCCTCGTTACGTTCGGCGGGTTTATCACCAATGCCGTTTACTGTTTCTATCAGAACAGCAAAAACGGTACGTGGGGCGACTATGCCAACGGCAAGGTGTGGGGCAATAACCTGTTGTTCTGTGCCTTGGCTGGCGCATTGTGGTACAGCCAGTTCTTCGGACTATCTATCGGCAAAGGCTTTCTCACGGAGTCTCCCACGCTCATGACGCTTTCGTTCTGCATACTCATGGCACTCAACGTGGTGTTCTCAAATGTGTGGGGCATAATACTTAAAGAGTGGAAGGGCTGCTCTCCCAAGACCATTGCCGTACTTATTATCGGCATAGTGGTACTGATAATGTCTTCGTTCCTTCCGCAACTTATATAATTTAATGTGGAACTTGTTTCATAAAGCATAGCTTTGCATATCGTAAAGCTATGCTTTATGCTTCGTAACCCATAGGGTTATTATGCCCCGATGCCGCAATAACGTTTATATTGTTTAATCACTCTGGTGTGTTGTCGCTGTATCAAGTTAAGCAAATACACATTAATATATATCATAAGGATGCTTAGAATGACTGTTAAATAGTGTTTATACATCAATAATTCACTAAAAGTTTCTTAAATTTGCATCCGTTTTATATATTGTAGGGAGTTGACTGATTATGAGTAAGATAGCCTGTGTATTGTTGTTCCTTGTCTTTTTGTGTGACGGAGTATGTGCGCAGGAGCATGTTTCCGGTACAGACCGGGTTGTCGTGCCGTTGCGGGGGAACGGCAATATCAATGTGGTTATCCTCGGAGACTCCAACACCTCTATAGGCGGAGATGCCTGTGATAATCCGAGAGGGTGGAACAAGTGGTTTAAGGATAAGTTCGCCCCGGCGGCATGCCGCAGCTATGCAAGGAGCGGTGCGACGTGGACAAACACGGCACGGACCATATATGACATAAAAGAATATACAGAAAAGTTGAGTGACAACAATGTAATATATAATCAGGTAAACAGGCTGAAGGCAGACTGTAGCGGCAAAAGGCAGGTGGAACCGGACCTTATCCTGATAGCAGCTGGCACAAACGATGCCTGGTTTGACACCTCCCGTCCTGGCGTTTTCTCCAAGACCGCAAGTCTGGCGTTTGAGTACGACGGCGGATTTATAACCGGCAGAAAGGCTTCGGACGTAAGGACATTGGCAGAGTCGGTACGCTATTGCTGCGAACTGCTTATGGAGCGTTTCCCCGATGCGCAGATAATATTGCTCACCCCGATGCAGTCTGTTGCCGCCGGAGCGGCGAAGATACGCAGGGCAGGGGACATTATTGAAGAATGTGCCCGCCGTATGGGATTGTGCGTGATAAGGCAGGACCGTGAGAACTGCGTATATTATGTGCGTGAGAAGATGTCGAAAAAGTACACGACCGACGGCACGCATACCGGCGAGGACGGTGCAAGGCGCAACGGATGTTACATTGCCAACCGTGTGAGTGCCATGCTTCAGATGTGATTTTTATGACATGTAGTTTCTGTTTTTTTAGTTTTAAGCTTTAATATATAATGGTTTTCTCGGATTTATTCTTTCTTTTCATATTCATTCCGGCATTCATGCTTTGCTATCTGTTGGCGGCATTTGTAGACAACAGGCTGCTTTCCACGGAGACCGAACGCAGCAACAACGCCCGCAACTCCATGCTTGTCATATTCTCGCTTGTATTCTATGCGTGGGGCGAACCGGTATATGTGTTCCTCATGCTTGCCTGTGTCTTTATCAATTATCTGTCGGGGCTTGTCATAAACAGCTGTGAAGGCGGAAAGCGAAGGGTGGCACTTACAGTCGGGCTGATATGCAATATAGCCATACTCGGAACCTTCAAGTACCTCGGTTTCTTTGCCGCGACATTGGGCGACATGGGCATAGCCGTCTCCGTTCCGGCAATATCACTCCCCATAGGCATAAGCTTTTATACGTTTCAGTCGATATCCTATCTTATAGATGTCTACCGCAAGGAGTCTCCCGTTCAGCGGCGTTTCACGGGACTGCTGCTTTATATCTCCATGTTCCCGCAGCTTATTGCAGGACCAATCGTGAGGTATGGCACGGTGGCAGACGAGATACACAACCGCCGCGTGTCCGCAGACGACTTCGCGGACGGGGCATACCGCTTCCTGATAGGTCTCGGCAAGAAGGTCATTATCGCCAACCAGCTTTCCGAAATCGCCGACCAGTTTCTCGTAAACGGCCTCGGACATCTCTCCACTACGGGTGCATGGATAGGCATAACGGCATTTACACTTCAGATATATTTCGACTTCTCCGGATATTCGGATATGGCAATAGGCATGGGGCGCTGCCTCGGCTTCCACTTCAACGAGAACTTCAATCATCCGTATTGCTGCAAGTCGATAACCGACTTCTGGCGCCGCTGGCACATGTCTCTCGGAAGTTTCTTCCGCGACTATGTGTATATTCCCATGGGCGGAAACCGCCGTCATCAGACCGTTAACATCCTTGCGGTATGGTTTCTCACCGGTATGTGGCACGGTGCAAGCTGGAACTTCATCATTTGGGGTATGTTCTTCGGGGTGATACTAATGATTGAAAAGAAGACAATACTGCGTGTCAAGGACAAGATACCTTCACCGTTGCTGCATCTTTACAGCCTTGTTCTTATAGTGACGGGGTGGGGAATATTCTATTTCGACGACTTCGGCAAGATGACGACGTTCTTCAATGCGTATATAGGAAAAGCCCCCGTGTTTACAGATTTCGTGTCGGAGAGTGCCTTCTTTGACAACTTTTGGTTGTGGGTTGCGGCAATCCTGTTCTGCATGCCCGTGCGCCGTGTGGCATCTCAGGTGATGAACCGCCTTACAGGGTGGAACGCAGCAGTCAACGGGACATGCGTCTTTACGGTGCGTATGGCAGTGTCCGTAATGCTGCTCACACTAAGTGTGGCACTTCTTGTCGGTGCAACCAACAACGCCTTTATATACACACGTTTCTAAAGATGCAAGTTTATGAGAAATATAAGTACATATATATCACTTCCGGTTGTCGCTGTCCTGCTGTCCCTCTCTTTGCTTACGGCATACGCCGGCGTTCCTTCGCCCATGCCGGAAGACAGGTCCGGCAATGCGGCAGTGGCAGGACAATGTGCTCGGAAGTCGCCTACGGGGATTATCATTGCATGCCGCGGTGACAGCGTCAGGGCTCTTGAACCATTCTGCGCCCTGCCCGGAAGCAGCCGCCATTATGCCGATGCGGTAAATAGATATGCCGACACGTTCGGCGACAGTGTCCGTATATACTGCATGGTGATACCCACAGCCGTGGAATATTATTGTCCCGACACGGCACGGACATGGACCAAGGCTGAGCTTCCTGTGATAAACGACATCTACGGACATCTGTCAGACCGCGTGCGTGCTGTCGACGTACACACGGTGCTCGGTCGTCACGTGGCAGAAGAAATATATGCCCGTACTGATCATCACTGGCTGCCCTTGGGCGCATATTATGCCGCGCAGGAGTTTGCCCGCGTGTCAGACGTGCCTTTCATGACGCTCGAAAACTATGACAGACACATCGTGAACAACTTTGTGGGCACCATGTACCGCTTTTCCAAGGATATATCCGTGAAGCAGGCTCCCGAAGAGTTTGTTTATTATACGCCGCGCGATGTAAGATATTCCACTACTTCCGTTGCCTATACTTTGGACCGGAGCCGCCGACGTGTGGTGTCCGAAACGGAACCGGCGGAGAAGCCTTTCTTCCGTACATACCACGACGGGAGCAGTGCCGCCTATTGTACCTTTATGGGAGGAGACACAAACCTCACGGCTGTAAGAACATCCACAAACAACGGCAGACGGCTACTTGTCCTTAAAGACAGCTTCGGAAATGCGCTGCCAGGATATCTCTTTTATTCGTTTGAAGAGATACATGTGGTTGACTGCCGCTACTTTACCAAGAACATAAGGGATTATGTCCTTGACAACAATATTACCGACATTCTCTTCGCCAACAACATAGGGCATGCCTGTTCAACGCGTACAAGCAGCTCATACAACCGCTATCTCACGCAGGGACAGTGACAAAACAAAACCGATATGACAAGAAACAAGATATATATAATATTCATTGCAGCAGTATTCCTGACGTTTACAGTTGTATTCGACACCTTCCCCCGTACGGCATATTCAGAGCTGGAGAAGCGCGAGCTTGCCGTTTTTCCCGACTTCTCGTTTGAGAAGCTCTTCGACGGAAGCTTTACCCGCAAGGTCTCTTCGTGGTTCAGCGACAGCGAACCCTACCGCGATGCCCTTATGTCGTGCAGCATGCAGATAAAGGATGCGATACGTCTTACGGCGTCGGAAGACAATGTCACATTTCATGCAGGTACCGAAACACCCGTTGCCGGAAATGAGGACGTGACAGACGAAGACGCTATTGCCAACCGTAACGTGGATGAATATCACAACGAGCTTACTGCAAATGAAAATGCAAAGATTGCCAATGCTGGTATAATAGTTGTCGGTACGGGCGACAAGGTGCGTGCTCTTATGGCATACGGAGGAGGCTCAAAGGGCGGAGTGTCGTATGCCGAGGCTGCAAACAAATACAAGGAGACATTCGGCAGCAAGGTAAACGTCTACTGTATGGTCATTCCTACGGCGTCGGAATATTATTGTCCGGAGAAGGCAAGGAAATGTACCAACAGCCAGCAGGCGACAATCAACAACATACATGCCCACCTGCGACCCGACGTCAAGGCTGTGGACATCTATACCATATTGGGAGAGCATGCCGCCGAAGACATATATCTCCGCACCGACCACCACTGGGCACCCCTCGGGGCATACTATGCCGCATATAAGTTTGCAAAGGTTGCCGGCGTGCCTTTCAGGGACCTGAAGCATTATGAGCGCAGGGTGGTGCGCAACTATGTGGGCAGCATGTACGGATATTCCAAGGATGCGTCCATAAAGAATGCGCCGGAGGACTTTGTATATTATGTGCCGCGCGGCGTGCAATACACCACAACATATATAAACTATACCATAAACAGCCACTATCAGGTTACGGGAGAGCAGAAGCCGCAGAAGAGCATATACTTCTTCAAGTACCGCGACGGTCACAGCGGGGCATACTGTACCTTCATGGGAGGCGACACGAAGATTACGCAGGTGCGTACGTCCACGAAGAACGGCAGGCGCGTGATGATACTGAAAGACAGCTTCGGAAATGCCATACCGGGATATCTCTTCTTCTCGTTCGAGGAGATACATGTCGTGGATGCGCGCTATTTCACAAAGAACATGATAGACTATGTAAGGGAGAACAAGATAACTGACATCCTTTTTGCCAACAACATATTCAATGCCTATTCGGGTTCCGTATGTAAGAAGTACATACATTATCTTACACAAAAACACGGAATAATGGCTGCGAAGGACGAGGTTAAGACCGGGGAGCACAATGCGGCGCATGAGAAGCCCGACACGGCTGCTCACCGCGCTGTGCCGAAGAAGCCGGTGCCGGCTGTCCACGATGCTGTTGAAGAGGCAGTCAGGGAAAACGAGGAATGATAACTTTATGACCATGAAAAATATTTTTGTTATATTGTCCTTAGCCGTGCTTGTCATGAGCTGTGGCGGAACGGGCAATGGCAGAACCGGCAACGGAGCGGCTGCCGACAGTGATACGGTGGCAAACCGTGTTCAGACGGTGGAAGAACTTTTTCTTCCTGACACAAGCTATGCCTCTGTAAAGAACCTTGAGTGGCATGCCGAATATTCGGATACCCTCCCGCAAACACTGGAATACGTCGGTGATATCTATGAGAAGGCGGGCGGCGTGCGTACATTCCGCAAAAATCTTATGCGCAATGCTGCCTTCGGAGGAAGGGTGAAAGGAACTCCCACGACGGTGGAGACGGCATGGACTTTTGATACGAAATACGACTCCCGTCCGACAAAATACGGAACATGGGGCGGCGGTACGGGCTGGACGGGACAGCCGTTGTATGTGAAGTGGACGCCGGCAGACATGGGTATGTTTGGGAAAAATGCTCCGGCACCGCTTCCGGGCTTTACGGGAGAGGAGATAATGGTCGGCTCGTTGTGCGGTAATGTTTATTTCATAGACTTCAATACAGGCAAGCCTTCGCGTCAGCCGTATGTCTCAGGAAATGTAATAAAGGGTACGATGTCGCTCGATCCGGAGCTTAAGAACCTGTATGCAGGTCAGGGCGTACCCCACGGAGAACCCTTCGGCAACTTTGTCTTCGACCTGCTTAGGCATGAACGCACATTCTTTTTTGCCCGTGACCCGAAAGCCCCGCGCGGGTGGAATGCCTTCGACTCTTCGCCCGTTGTTGCCGGCGGCTATCTCTTTTGGGCTGGTGAGAACGGCTCCGTCTATAAGTTCCGCCGCGAACAGGGACGTCTCATCCTTGCCGCCGTGGCACGTTACAGGGCAGACGGCATGGCTCCCGGCATAGAGTCGAGCCTGTGCGTATACCGCAACTACGGCTTCTTCTCGGACAACAGGGGCAATATAATATGTCTGAACCTTAATACGATGAAGCCCGTGTGGCACTGCAAGAACCTTGACGACTCCGACGGCACGCCCGTGTGCAGCGTAGAGAATGGCACGCCTTATATCTACACTGCATGTGAGGTAGACAAGCAGGGCGATGAAGGATTCTGCCGTTTCCTTAAGCTTAATGCCCTTGACGGCAGCGTTGTGTGGGAACAGCTGATACGCTGCACCCGTTTCCTGCTTCCCGGCAAGACGCTTGACGGTGGCATGTATGCCACTCCTTTGTTTGGCAGCGGCGACTGCAAGGGCATGATTTTTGCCAATATATGCCGCAACAAGGCGGGAAAGAAGCTCGGAGAGCTGACGGCGTTGAGCACCTCCGGCGGCAAGATACTGTATACCGTGCCCCTCGACTACTTCGCATGGTCGTCGCCCGTGGCTCTTCACAACGAGAAAGGAGAGATGTATATCTTTACAGGCGATGCCTCGGGCAGCATATATCTTGTTCGTGGAAAGACCGGTGAGGTCATCTTTAAGAAGCATGTGGCTAACAACTTCGAGTCGTCTCCGGTTGTTGTGGAAAACTCTGTGGTCGTAGGCTCACGCGGAACAACAATCTATAAATTTACGGTAAAATGAAACGGATAATACTTATAACGGCGCTGCTTATGGTCTCTGTCGCACGTATGTCGGCGCAGTATGATTTCCTTATAGCCAACCGCAATGTCATTCCCGGCGGCTACGACTTCTGGATTTATACGCCCGAGGATTACTATTACACCATGGAGTCAACGCCCGTGGTGATATTTCTGCACGGTGCGAGCCTGTGTGGCAGAAACCTGAACAAGGTCCGCCGTTACGGTCCGTTGGACGCTATCGTCAAGGGAAGGCAGATACCGGCGCTTGTCATAGTGCCCCAAAATCCAGGAGGAGCATGGAACCCCAAGAAGATAAACGATATTCTCGAGTGGACGAAGAAGAAATATCCCGTAGACTCCACGCGTGTCTACGTGCTGGGCATGAGCCTTGGCGGTTACGGGACAATGGACTTTGCCGGAACATATCCCGAAAAGGTGGCTGCGGCAATGGCGCTTTGCGGCGGATGCACGCTGAAGAATCAGGACGGTCTGGGGCAGCTTCCCCTTTGGATACTCCATGGTACAGCCGACCGTGCCATATCTGTTAAGCAGTCGCAGGTGGTTGTCTCCAACCTTCAGAACAAGGGTCTTGACACGCGCTTGCGCTTCGACTGGCTGCAGGGCGCGTCGCACGGTGCGCTGGCGCGCATCTTCTATATGCGGAAAACATACGACTGGCTCTTCTCCCATTCGCTCACAGACAAGGGACGTCCCGTAAGCCGCTGGTTCTCCATTACCAATGCCGACCTGTCAAAGGCATATCAGGATATGTCGCCCGAGGTGCCCGATCCCGAGGTGATAGACGACTGACGGATTTGCCGTAGTCAGGGTGTGTGCAAGTCGGATGTATCCGGGAATAATATAAAACAGTTACCGATAACATGTCAAAATTCAACACATATACGGATTCCGTTGACTTGTCGGCGTGGCATGAGCTGTGTATGACGGAGGGTAAGCTGAGGCATTTCAGGAAAGGCGAGGTCTTTGCAGGGCGCGGCAAGAAACTGAGATACTTCGGCTTGGTCGTAAAAGGGTATTTCAAGTATGTCGTTACAGACACAGAAGGCGACAGTCACATTACGGGATTTACTTTTGGCAACGAGCTTGTCGGCGACTTCCTGAGCATTGTCAGCGGGGAAACGGTGAAGACAAACATAGTCGCGGCATGCAATGCCGATGTCATGTTGTGCCATGCCGATGTGTTACGACGGAACATCGTACACTACTACAATCTCCGATGCATGATGGCGGAAAGTCTTTTCCGCCAGGCGTACAACCTCTATATAGAGCTTCACGTGAAGTCGCCAAAGGAGCGTTATCTTGCTTTGTTGAAGCGTTGCCCCGACATATTGCAGCACATCACGTTGAAGGAAATGTCGTCGTTTTTGCAGATAACTCCCACGCATCTCAGCCGTATACGGCGTGAACTGACGTTCGGGACATAATCTGCAAATTTTCCGGTGATTTCATCCCGCTCATTGATTATTGCGCGTTCCGGATGCTTGTGTGCAACACGTGTGGTGGCGTGGCACAGCTTTTATGACGTGTCTGTCCTTTTATGACTGTTCCGACCCGTGTTTTTCCAACTCTCAACAAATGTTGAGGGCTGTTTTTTCTTTATGGTATATTTTTGCAATAATACAAAAATAAAGTATCATGAAACAGCAGAAATTTTTCTTTTTGGCAGTTGCGGCAATGGCGGCAAGCTGCTTGTTCGTGTTCAGCTCGTGCCAGATTGCCGAGGCGGTGATTGCCGGTACGACATATTACGACACGGAAATCATGACTAAAGACAACCGTATGATAACGGGACGTATAGGCGGACAGCGCTCGTCTAACCTTCCTTCGGGCTCAAAAACGATAAGCATAAAGACCGATGAAGGCAGGAAGAAGATAAAGAGCGAGACGATAGAGTATATGAAACTGGCGCGGAAGGGACACCCCGAAAAGCAGCAGACGCTGGTGTATACCGACTACAAGGTGCCGTATAAGAAGAAGGGCGTGCAGAAGTTCCGCACGTTCAAGTGCTGGCAGGTGCTCGACAACGCCGGCGACAATCTGATTATAACCGCCTACGGACATTCGTACAGTCTTGCCAAAGACGGTGCACTGATAGTGACATACAGCAGCGATGAAGGCATAAAATACTGCATAAGGCGTCATGGCGACGACAGTCTCATACTGATAGGCAGGAGCATTTCAGGGCGTTCGTTCATGCGCAAGCAGTGGCAGGCGTATCTTGCCGATGACGCTGTGCTTTGCCGTAAGATAGCCGAAAAGGAGATTGATGCGTTCGATTTTAAGTCTATTACCGAGCAGTATACCCCCGGACGGAAATGAAAGGTTTCTTGATAAGGCTTTTGCCGGCAATGTTTTCATTGCTGTATGCGGGCGTGGTGCAGGCGCAAGAGGGCTTCTCGAAAGACGGTGCCGCGCTTTACGCCGTCGGCGCGGGCTATGAGTGGATGCCGGATGCCTATTCGGCAAACGGCTTTGCGCTTGATGTGCGTGCCCGCTTTTACACTTCCGGGCGGATGTTCTGTGAACTTTTGGGACACTGGGGCACGCACGACGGTGACAAGACCGTTGTGCAGGGCACCAAATCGTTTTCCGTCCATGATGAGCGCAACTGTCTTCTTGGTGCCGTCGGACCGGGCTTCGATGTTTTTCAGAGCGACGGAAAACGTTTCTGTGCATACGTCAAGGGATTGTTGGGATATGGAATAAGGTCGTCGCGCTATGACGATTATCGTGTGGCAGATGACGGCACAGGCTCTGTCACGTTGGGATGCGAGGACGACAAGAAGGGCATTGCCGCCGTTGTCGGTGCAGGGCTGGACATCCGATACCGGCACTGGACGCTCACTCCGTCGGTGGATGCGCTCTATGTCGGCGGCAAGTGCGACGTGTCATTCACCGTGTCTGTCGGGCTTTTCTATTAGATTGAATATCAATATGTTACCTCCTGCTTTCTAAAAGGTGGCATTTCAGGCTGCGAAATGCCGCCTTTTAGAGCCTGAAATGCCACCTTTTGCATTGCAATATGCCACCTTTTGGAAAACGGGTGATTATTGTGCCGGGGCAGAGATGCTTTTTGTAGGCATCCGGCTTGTCGTGTATGCGCTGTAATGAGCTTGTCTCCGGCATGCTTTCCGGTTGTCGTGCTTCGGGAGCCGGGCATGTGTCCCGTTGCCCCTGGCATGCCGCCATGTGTATAAATAAAGCCGCCAAACATTCGTATTTCTCATAAAAAAGAATTAATTTTGTGGCGATTAATCTTAAAAGAAACAACAATGAAACCTACTCTTTTGCTGCTGGCAGCCGGTATGGGCAGCCGGTATGGCGGCTTGAAGCAGCTGGACGGACTTGGTCCGAACGGCGAGACGATAATGGACTATTCTATCTATGATGCCATAAAAGCCGGTTTCGGCAAGATTGTCTTCATCATCCGGAAGGACTTTGAGGACGATTTCCGTGCCAAGGTGCTCGACAAATATGAGGGACATGTGCCCCTCGAACTCTGTTTCCAAAGCCTTGACGCGCTGCCCGAGGGCTTCACTTGTCCGGAAGGGCGCGTAAAGCCGTGGGGCACCAACCATGCCGTGCTCATGGCAAAGGACGTTGTGAAGGAGCCGTTCTGCGTAATAAACTGCGACGACTTCTACAACCGTGATGCCTTCATGGCGATAGGCAAGTTTCTTGCCGACCTGCCCGAGGGGAGCACAAACAGGTATGCCATGGTGGGATTTCGCGTAGGAAACACACTTTCGGACAACGGTACGGTGGCGCGCGGCATCTGTTCAACCGACGCCGGGGGCAATCTTACCACCGTCGTTGAGCGCACGGAGATAATGCGTGTGGACGGAAAGGTGTCGTATAAGGACGAGAACGGCGGGTGGGTTGCCGTGGATGACAACACGCCCGTGTCAATGAACGTGTGGGGATTTACACCCGACTACTTCGAATACAGCGAGGCTTATTTCAAGGAGTTCCTTGCTGCGCCGGAGACACAGGCGAACATCAAGGCGGAGTTTTTCATACCGTTGATGGTCAACAAGCTGATAAACGAGAAGACGGCAACCGTAAAGGTGCTCGACACCACGAGCAAGTGGTTTGGCGTTACATACGCAGCCGACCGTCAGGGCGTGGTAGACCGCATCGGCAGACTCGTGTCTGAGGGCGTTTATCCGGAGCGGCTGTTTTAAGCGGCGGATGCTTGCGGAAGGCTTTTAAATATGTTTTCCGAGAACAGGATGAATATGGCGGGGGCTTGCGGGCTGGTGTCTGCAAGTCCCTGTTTTGCATAACGAAAATATAATACGACCGATGAACATTAATATACTGACCGATTTTGAGGTGGAACAGTTCTGCCGTATCATCGATGCTTCCGACCGGATTGTTATCTGCTGTCATCAAAATCCCGACGGCGATGCCCTCGGCTCGAGTCTCGGAATGGCAGAATATCTGCGCACTTTGGGCAAGGACCCGCTCGTGGTCGTGCCGGATGCCTACCCCGACTTCCTGCAGTGGATGCCCGGCACCGAGCGCATTGTCCGCTACGACAAGCACAGCGAACGCACTGAAGCGGCTTGGGCTGAGGCTGACCTCGTGATGTGTCTGGACTTCAATACACCGGGACGCACGGATAAAATGGCAGACGCTCTTGTCTCGTCTCCGGCAAGGAAGATACTCATCGATCATCATCTCAATCCCGATATCGATGTGGAGATGAAGATTTCGCAGCCGGAGGCAAGCAGCACCTGCGAACTGGTGTTCAGGCTGATATGGCAGATAGGCGACTTCGAGGGCATGACGAGAAAGTGTGCCATACCCCTCTATTGCGGAATGATGACCGATACGGGCGGCTTTACATACAACTCCACGCGTCCGGAAATATTCTTCATCATCAGCCAGTTGCTCACGAAGGGCATCAACAAGGACAAGATTTACCGCAATGTCTACAACAATTACAGTGAATGGCGGATGCGACTGACGGGGCATGTGCTGTACAACAGGCTTGTGGTAATGTCCGAACAGCATGCCTCCTACTTCATTCTTACGCGCCGGGACCTCAAAAAGTTTCATTATGTAAAGGGAGATGCCGAGGGACTGGTGAATATGCCTTTGCAGATAAAGGGCATGAGGCTGAGCATCTCCTTGCGTGAGGACACCGAGCGCGACAACCTCGTTTGGGTCAGCCTGCGCTCTGTTGACGACTTCCCGTGCAACCGTATGGCGGAGAGATATTTCAACGGCGGCGGGCATCTCAATGCCTCCGGCGGACGGCTTATGTGTACCATTGAAGAGGCGGAGACCAAAGTGAGGGAGGCAATTTGCAGCTTCCGCCCGTGAAGCCTGTGTTGCTGTATATGGGTTAAAGTAGCATAATATATGGCGTGTTGTTGGCTGTAATTGGCATGTTTTTTGTAATTTTGCCGTTATAATTGTATTATCAGATATAATATATGAATAAAATAATTTATGTGCTCATGGCGTTCTTTGCCATGATTCTTGCAGTTGCATGTGATGATACGGAAACGTATGCCGAACAGAAGGACAGGGAACGTGCGGCAATACAGGAGTATTTAAGAGACTCGTCGGTAACGGTGATATCCGAGGAGCAGTTCTTTGCCCAGGACACAACCACCAATCTGGAGCGCAATGAATATGTCTTGTTGAACCGTTCGGGAGTATATATGCAGATTATACGCAAGGGATGCGGCGAGCGTATCAAGCCGGGGGAGACAACTACGGTGCTTTGCCGTTTCAAGGAGTGGAACCTGCTGACAGACTCTCTGCAGCTTACCAATGAGATGATGTCGTTTGCCCACATGGTGGACAAGATGAACGTGACGAATACCAGCGGCTCGTTCTCGGCTTCGTTTATCAGCGGTCAGAGCGTAATGGCAAGCTTTTACAGCAACACATCGGTGCCGTCGGGCTGGCTGGCGCCGCTGAGCTACGTGAGGGTGGGGCGGCAGTCTTCTCCCGATGAGGAGATAGCAAAGGTAAAGATAATTGTGCCTCACACGCAGGGACACCAGTATGCGTCGTCCGGCGTATATCCTTGTCTTTATGAATTAACTTACGAAAGAGGAAGATAATGACACTTATAAAGTCTATTTCAGGCATCCGCGGCACAATCGGCGGATGCACGGGCGACACGCTCAATCCGTTGGACATTGTGAAGTTTGTAACGGCATACGCCACATTCATCCGCCGCAGCACGGGCAATGACGCAACGGGCAGGATTGTCGTGGGGCGCGATGCCCGCATATCGGGCAGGATGGTGGACAGCGTGGTGTGCGGAACGCTTATGGGTATGGGCTATGATGTGGTCAACATCGGTCTTGCCTCTACGCCCACTACGGAGCTTGCGGTGCGCATGGCGGGTGCCGACGGCGGCATAATCATTACTGCAAGTCATAACCCGAGGCAGTGGAATGCCCTGAAGCTGTTGAACAGTTGCGGAGAGTTTCTCAACAAGGAAGAGGGCAACGAGGTGCTTGCTATTGCGGAAAAGGAGGATTTCGAATATGCCGGTGTTGACGCTCTCGGACATTATATAGAGGATAATACATATAACAAGAAGCATATCGACTCGGTTCTTGCGCTGAAGCTGGTTGACGTAGAGGCTGTCAGAAAAGCCCGTTTCAGGGTTTGTGCCGATACAATCAACAGCGTGGGAGGCATAATCCTGCCGCAGCTTTTCGAGGCACTGGGCGTTGAATATGAGATATTGAACGGCAATCCGGACGGCGACTTCGCGCATAATCCTGAGCCGCTGGAGAAGAACCTCGGCGGAATAATGGACAGGATGAAGTCCGGCGGATTTGATCTCGGCATCGTGGTAGACCCCGATGTGGACCGTCTGGCGTTTATCTGTGAGGACGGAATAATGTTCGGAGAGGAATATACGCTTGTTTCCGTTGCCGACTATGTGCTGGAACACACTCCCGGAAATACTGTTTCGAACCTCAGTTCAACGCGTGCGTTGCGCGATGTCACCGTCAGCCATGGCGGAAAATATGCTGCATCGGCTGTCGGAGAGGTCAATGTGACGACCAAGATGAAGGAGACCTGTGCCGTGATAGGCGGCGAGGGCAACGGCGGCGTGATTTATCCGGAAAGCCATTATGGGCGCGATGCCCTTGTGGGTATTGCCCTGTTTCTGTCGTCTTTGGCTCATAAAAGGTGTAGTGTGAGCGAGTTGCGCGCATCTTATCCGGAGTATTTCATAGCAAAGAACAGGATAGATCTCACTCCCTCAACCGATGTGCCGGCTATTCTGCGCAAGGTTAAGGAGATGTACAAGGATGCCGATGTAAACGATATAGACGGCGTTAAGATAGACTTTGCGGACTGTTGGGTGCATCTTAGGGCATCTAATACGGAACCTATAATACGTGTTTACAGCGAGGCTTCGACCATGGAGGAGGCTGATGCGCTGGGCAAGAAGCTTATGCAGGTGGTGCTCGACATGCAGTGACATGCCGTCACCACGGTTTTTATGGCAGTCTTTATATGTAGCAGGGTGTTTCCCTGCTACTTTTTTGTTGCTGCCTCTCCAGTGCTTCTTCCCGCCGTATAGGCGCTTTCCGTCATCTTGCTTATTATGTCGATGGCATCCTGCATGTCCATTGTTCCGAGTATCTGGCATCGTGTGTAGGATGCTTCATGCTCGTTCTGTGTGGCAAGTCTGCCGCACAGGAGCAGCTCAAAGTTACGCCTGTACTCGCTTACCATGGTGGCATGGAACGCCTCCGTCTTGCATGCAAGCCTCACAAGGTCCATCTGCGTGGTGCCTTCCTTTATAAAGGAGCGTATCTCCTGCTCAATCTCTTCCGCCTTGTAGTTCATCCGGGAAATGGCGTAGAACATCTCGGAGTTGAAACATTGCGATATGCTTTCATAGTGGTCGAGCATGGTGCGCTTGATGTTCTGCGGTTCAAACTTCTCCATGTCGTTGTCCGATGATTGTGTTTCCACTATGCCGAGGATGAAGTATCTGAAGAATGTCTTTACGAGCATGGCAAGCACCTTGTCCTTATTCACCTGTTCCATTGTCTTTGTTCTTTTCCTTTAAATTATTGTTTACGGCACTGATATTTCGCATCAGCCCCTCATATTTCACCCGTTTCACCGCGCTCCCCTTGAACAGCCGCCTGTAGTCTTCGGGCGTAAGCCGGTTCCATTTGTCCCTTGTCATGCTCAGAAGCTCGTCTCTGGGGCGTAGCAGAGGTTCTTCCGATGGGGTGGCAAACCTGTTCCAGGGGCATGCCTGCTGGCATCTGTCGCACCCATATACCGTGTTTCCCATTTTCATCGCAATGCCGGGCGGTATTTCCCCGCGGTTCTCAATTGTCTGATATGACAGGCAGAGCCTTGCATCAAATACTGTTTCATGCGGTATGTCACCGCTTTTGCATGTATTGGAGACTGTGGCGGCGAGTGCTCCCGTAGGGCATGCGTCTATACATGAGTGGCAGTTGCCGCACCGGTTCTTTACCGGAAGGTCGTAATCAGTTTCCTTGTCGGTGAACAGTTCGCCGAGAAAGAACATGCTTCCGGCGTGTGGAATGATGAGCTGACGGTTGCGTCCAATCCACCCGAGACCGGCTTTTGCCGCCCAATAGCGTTCGAGCACCGGGGCACTGTCGCAGAACACGCGGTATGAATGCAGTCCGAGACGTTCGGCAAGGAGCCTTAACCGTTCCTTTACGATGAAGTGGTAGTCCTGTCCGAGGGCGTAGGCGGCAAATTGCAGTTCGTCTTTCGGCATGCGGCATGCCGGCGCGTAGTTCATGGCAACGCAGATGATGCTTTTCAGCCCGTCCATAAGCAGCCTCGGGTCGAGGCGTTTGTCCGTGTGGTTTGCCATGTATGCCATGTCCGCATTCATCCCCTTGCCGAGCCATTCTGCCAGTTCTGTTTCAGCATCGGTGTCCACGCGCTCTGCCTTGGCTATGCCGCAAGCAAAAAAGCCGAGGTCTTTTGCCTCGGCTTTTATTCTCTCACTCGAAAGTCTTGAACTCATATCCTTGCTCCTTAAGCCATTTAAGAATTTCGGGAAGGGCAACTTTCAGCTTGCCAATGCTTTTTATCGAGTCGTGGAAAGTTATTATCGAGCCGTTTCGCGTGTAGCGTTTCACGTTGCCTATAATATCTTCTGCCGTAGTCCATTTGCTGTAGTCGCGCGTCAGCAGGTCCCACATTACAATGCGGTATTTGCGTCCCAGCCAGAAATACTGTTCCCAACGCATCCACCCGTGGGGCGGTCTGAAAAGGTGGCTCTTTATCAGTTCGTTCGCCATCTCCGTGTTGGCGCTGTATGAGTGGGGCGAATGCCTGAAGCCGCTCCAGTGGTTGAAGGTGTGGTTACCTACCTGATGACCGGCTTCGACGATATCGTTGTACAGGTCGTGGTGCTTAAGCACGTTCTCACCAACCATGAAGAAAGTGGCTTTCGCATCGAATTCTGCAAGCGTCTTGAGTATGAACGGCGTGCTCTCCGGTATGGGACCGTCGTCGAAGGTCAGATAGACTGACCTCTCGTTCTTGTCCATTCTCCACGTAGCCCTCGGATAGAGCCAGTGGAGCCAGATGCTTGGTTGTTCTATAATCATTCCGTTTGTTGCTTCTGCTGAAAATGTTTGCCTCCCTCACTTTTACATGGGCAGCTGTCCGCCTCTGTCCTGATATGTCTTTACACCCGTCTCCCACTTCTTTTCGAGCATATCTGCCCATTTGTTGTCTACCAGCGGTGCGATGTCAAGACATATTCTCATGATGTATATTTGCATCATGCACTCCTGCTGGGACTGTGCAAAGCGGTTTGCATTCAGTGAGTTGTACCACCGCAGATACTGCCATGCGTTGTTGAAGACGTCGCCCAGCACTTTCTTTGCCTGTGCTTTCTGACCAGTCAGGGCGTATGCCTTTGCAATCTCGTGCCCGCCGCTTATGTAGCTCATAGGAACGTTGTATGACGGCATAACCTTCTCTGCGTAAGCCAATACCTTTGCCGCCTTGTCTGTCTTTCCCTCGCTGATGAGGTGCAATGCAAGCTGTGCGAAGAGACGGCGGTGGGTATAGCACATGCGCATTACGGTCTCGTCAAGGTATATACCCTTTCTGTCCAGACCGCCATATTTGAAGCGTGTCATCATGTTTGTGTACACCTTTTCCGTGTCGAAGTTCTTTGCTTCGCCCGCGTTGGTGGTAAACGGCGTTATGCGGTTTACGAGTCCCTCCTGTATGAAGTTGTCTCCAAGATTCATATAGTTGTCCGCTCCGACCGTGCAAGCCACGTATAAGGGACGTGTCCAGTTGCATTGTGCAAGCATTTCGAGCATCATTAGGTCGCCTTTGTACAGGTTTCTCTTTCCTTTTAGCGATATAACCATGCGGTCGGGGATGCTGTCGGCTGCCATCATCATGCCGCTCTTTCTTACCGCCTCCTTGTCTATTGTCAGGTAGAGGGTGTCTGTCGGGATGAAGTGCATGTCCTTGTCCTTGCTGCGAACCCAGTATTTCAGCACGTTCTTAAGCTCGAATGGAGAGTCGCCGAACTGTTTCTTTGCCTCTTCCGGCTGCAGCTTGTACAGTTCCAGCAGCTCATTCTTTGCATCCGGCTCCACGGCTATATAGTCGTTGGTGCCGGAACAATAGTCGAGTCTTGGCCATGTTATAGGCACAGAAGGAGAGTTGTATGCCGGACGGCACATCTGATCTATGTACCAGTCGGTTTGCAGATAGCTCAGGTTGCAGACGCGTGCGTCGGTACGCACACCCTCCACTTCCTGATTATACCACAGCGGGAAGGTGTCGTTGTCGCCGTTCGTGAAGACAATGGGGTTGCCCTTGTCCTGTAGCGACATGAGGTAGTTCTGCCCGAAGTCGCGGCACGTGTATCGTCCGCTTCGGTCGTGGTCGTCCCATGTCTGGCTTGCCATTTGTATGGGTACGAGCAGACACGCCACGCCGACAATTGCTGCCAGAGCCGTCTCCATGGTCTTGTCGAGGTGTGCTCCTTCCGGTATATTGCCGTTGCCGGTCTGTTTGTATTTAATCCGGACGATGCCTTTCTTAAGCAGGTCAATTATTGCTGCCACGCCCATTCCGCACCAAATGGCGAATGCGTAGAACGAACCGGCGTATGCATAGTCGCGCTCGCGGGGCTGCATCGGCGTCTGATTAAGGTACAGCACAATTGCCAGTCCCGTCATGAAGAACAGGAAGAACACAACCCAAAACTGTCTTATGCCCCTCTGTCCGCGGTATGCCTGCCAGAAAAGACCTATGAGTCCGAGCAGCAGCGGCAGACAGTAGAACACGTTGTGACCCTTGTTCTCCTTCAGGTCGTCCGGCAGCAGGCTTTGGTCGCCCAGCCTCATGTTGTCGATGAACGGTATTCCGGTAATCCAGTTGCCGTGCTCCAGTTCTCCGTTACCCTGTATGTCGTTCTGCCTTCCGGCGAAGTTCCACATGAAGTATCGCCAGTACATGAAGTTGCACTGGTATGAAAGGAAGAAGCGGATGTTCTCCAGTTGCGACGGCATCTTAACCATTATCGTCTCGCCGCAGTTGTCGTATGGCACCTCCGTGCCGTCCACGCCGCCCATCCAGCTCTCGTAAGCCTGTGCGTGGTCGCTCGAGTGCATGCGCGGGAACAGCATGTTCTGTGCATACACATACTTGTTTCTGTGCCTTACGATGAAGTACGAATCTTTCTCATTCTCCGATGCCTTTTCCTTGCGCTGATATATCGGTGCGCCCTCTTTCATGCGCGGTATGCAGCGGTTTCCCTCTATGTCGAGCTGCACCTGCGATGTGTATGCCTGCCCGTATAGCAGCGGGCTGTCGCCATACTGGTCGCGGCTGAGGTAGCTGCCCAGCGTGAATATGTCTTCAGGAGAGTTCTGGTCCATCGGCGTATTTGCCGAAGAGCGTATCACGATGAGTGCGTAGCTCGAGTAACCTATCATCAGCATAAGCATGCAAAGCAGCATGGTGTTCTTCATGCGTGCGCTTACAAGGGCAACCTTAGCCCTCTTGAAGTTCAGCACAAACCACAGTGCGGCGAGCACCACGATGCCTGTAAATGCCGCCGTCCAGCCGTGACCCACGAACGGTACGCCGAGCATTGCCACGGCAATGAGGAAAGACACGTTGCTGCGCTTTGTGCTGCGGTCGGTATAGCTCTCGTATATAGCCCATATTACGGCGCCCACAAGAAGTATGATGTATATAATCTCACCTGTGTTGAACGGGCATCCGAGCGTGTTGACGAAGAACAGCTCGAACCAGCCGCCTACGGTGATGATGCCCGGAACGACACCATATAATATGCCGGCAACGATGGCGAACGACACGGCGAGGGCCATGAGCGAGCCTTTGAGGTCGGCATCGGGGAACTTGCGGTAGTAGTATACCAGCACGATTGCGGGCACACACAGCAGGTTCAGCAGGTGAACGCCGATGCTGAGCCCCGTCATATACATTATTAATATAAGCCAGCGGTCGCTGTGCGGTTCGTCGGCATGATCCTCCCACTTGAGTATCAGCCAGAACACCACGGCGGTGAAAGCCGATGAGTAGGCGTAAACCTCACCCTCGACGGCGCTGAACCAGAATGTGTCGCTGAACGTATATATCAGTGCGCCCACCATTCCGCTTGCCTCTATGGCAATCATCTTTGACAGGCTGAGGTCGTTCCAGTCTTTCAGTATCAGCTTGCGCGTCAGGTGTGTGATGCTCCAGAACAGGAACAGGATACAGGCGGCACTCATCAGCGCACTCATATAGTTTACCATTTTGGCAACGGTGCTCGGGTCGGAGGCAAATTGTGAGAACAGGTTGGCTACCAGCATGAAGAAAGGTGCTCCGGGCGGGTGTCCTACTTCCAGTTTGTAGCCGGTAGTGATGAACTCCGGGCAGTCCCAAAAACTTGCAGTCGGCTCAATAGTCATGCAATAGACCGTAGCTGCAATGAGGAAAGTAATCCAA
>ERZ840371.962-NODE-962-length-32287-cov-2.663905_pt1 | contig 32287 bp, 21 predicted proteins | sample MGYA00519937_ERZ840371 | MGnify/ENA primary metagenome ERZ840371 (study PRJEB31850, sample SAMEA3708873) | human gut metagenome | biome: human gut; feature: human-associated habitat; material: faeces | place: China | collected 2014 ... | reverse complement strand
CCAGTGAAGGTATCATTACCATTCTGATCGTATAAGGTAGCATTAAACATCAAACGGTCGGCCACCACCCGAAGTAAAGTCCGTGGAATAGCCATTTCGACTACATATCCCTTATCGGCTGCCGTATCACCAAAAGTTCCGTGAACCGCACCCTTACAAGTTACTGAAGAATGACTGCATTTAATGGTATATTGAACTGCATCCGGAATAAGAGAGATTTTAAGAGGGGTTCCGGTAGCATCTCCACCCTGAAAAATCAATTCCATACTGTCGTCTGTGGTCAAGTCTTTATCAAGACGTTCCACCAGACAATATACATTTTCTGCATCATAAGCAAAGCGGAACACGGCTTGTGTAGTGGACACACTTCCGATAAACAGCGCATCACTGACTGCACTCCAATCCGAATTGTCGGCGTCTATCACCGGTGTCATTCCGGAGGCATTAATCCGATGATTCAGAACAAACTGTCCAATCTGAATACGGGCAGCATCTTTATTCTCGCTATTGACAAAGGTAGCAGGCATGGCAGCTACAAGAGCATGCGGGTCAATAATTTCCGTTGCTCCCCAATATCCTTTTCCACTAAATGGCTGATACGTTTCTCCCCATTGGGAAGCCTCTGCGTTACCCACCTGCATGGTAAAGAGAGAAGAAGCATTGTACGACAAGACAGTCTCTCCCGAGGGGAATTGTACCAGATAAGGTGCTGCAGCCTTCTGCACAAAATTGAGTTTACGGTCCGAAGGCCCTACTTCATCTCCGGTCAATGGAGCCGAAGCCCAGTTGTCGGAGCTCCATGCCATTGAAATATGATAAACGTCGCCTTCATCTCTGAAACGTGTTTCTGTAGCTACTGCAATCTTCGTCGAATTATTTAATTCGCGGGCAGAAGGCATCTGATCCGAATAAATTTGTTTGCCCGAACCATCTATAGCCAGTCCGGTCTTTTGACGGATCACCTTTCCAACGACCGTCCATGTCCGCCCATTATCCATAGAGCGCAGCATGGCAGTCCCCGAATCGGCTGTGAGAGGCTCGCTATCCGTAAAATAGACCTGTATTTCACCCGAACGAAGTTGTAATGCATAAGGTTCCCAAGTCGTTCCCTGATAAATAATCTGGGCAGTCGACCAGGTACGTCCATTATCGGAAGAACGCCTCATCATAATGCCATTACTCTGCGGATCGACCCTGTATCCCTGATTCAAGCGAAAGGAAGCGAATGCCAAAATATCCTTATTTGCCAGAACGACTGCATCACATGATGAGAAACAGCGTGTATCACTGGCACCGGAAGTTTGCTGGGCACTTTCGCTCTGAAACAGAGGACTGGATGCATTCTGCCATGTAATCAGATTAGTACTTAAAGCATAATAGACATTCCAAGCCTGTGGTCCCTGCTGGTATAATAGCAAATAGGTCCCATCACCTAATTTCTTGATACGGGGATAAAGAGCATTCACAGCCGACAGTGCCGGACTTTCCAAAGTCAGCAACCGGCGATAGTCTAATTCGAGAGAACTATTCCCCCATTCATCCGCATGAGAGTTCACTGCTACATTTTCACTTTTATTGAGCGACTGAATAGAGGTAATCTCTCCGGTGACCGGTTCAGGGTCAGGATTTGAATTAGGACGCGGATTGGGCCACTCATCCGTTGAGGTATAAGATGTACAAGCCCCATTACTGTTACCAAAAGGTATCTATGAGTTTTTAACTTTTTCATCATATTCATTCTTTTATTTGTTCAATCCGTTATCAATCAGTTTGAAGTCATACTTTTTATAAAATCAATTTCTTGTTGACTATAAGGTGTACCATCCAGACGGAATATATCATGAAACCAGATTTCAGGTTCCGGATCTCCGGCCTTGCTCGACCACTGTAAATGGAAATTACACTTTCCTGCTGTCAATCCCCAACTGATGGCACCTACCTTTTCACGCTTAAGAATCGGCATTATTTCTTCAAAAGTTGAACGGGGGCGTCCCATATACTCCTGGCAGATAACCGGACGATCAAACTGCTTCATGAAAGCGATGAATTTTTCCATTTCTTCAGGTCCGTAATAACAGTGAAAGGTCATAACGTCACAATTCTCACCCAGAAAACTGATAATCGGCAAATTACTGCGTGTGCCATGTCCTCCGGGATAAATCCATATCGGAGACGACAGCGGTTGCGAGGGATTCACCTCACGCGCCCAACGGAACACTTCGCGCAACAATGGCATGCTGTGTGCTTTCTGCTTGAAGTTTTCCGGTTCGTTATATAAACACCACAATAAAATACGATCATCTGCTTTAAAGGTAGTCATCACATCTTTCACGTAACGTTCCAGACGCGGATACGTTGACGGATCATTGACGGATGGTGCTCCGGGGCTCTGTATCCATTGAGAGTTATGAACACCCTGTACAGAAGCCGGTTGTACACCGAGTTTCGGACTCTCAAAACGCCCACCATTCGTAAAGAAAGTGACGATGGCACGCATACCATGTTTCTGACAGATACCCAGAAATGTATCCAGTCGTTTTTTAAACCCTGCCGGATCCGCTTCCCACACCATATCATGCAGGAATATGCGTACCGTATTGAATCCGAGTTCCCCGGCACGTCCCAACTCCAACTCCATGGTTTTCGGATCAAAAGTCTCCTCTTGCCACATCTCAAACTGATTGATTGCCGTAGCAGTAACGTAGTTGATACCCACCGGCCATTTTTGAGATGCGTACCATGCGTTTGCTTTTTCCGTCGACCATCTTTCAGTCTGTTGGGCGCAGCCGGTTGTTGTCAATAAAAAGAGAATTGTTGCAATCAATATATTCAATCTATTCATAAGAAATCAAATTAATTAAGTTGTTAATACCCAGGATTCTGGTCTTTTGTCTGATCCAATGCCATATTATAATTAAATTCATCGGTAGGGATAGGCCACCAGTAGGCTGCATCTCCCACTTCGGATAAAGCCGAAATACGTCCGGCAGCCAAAGCTGCTTCTGCAAGCTTTCCACAACGCTTCAGGTCATTGTAGCGTTTACCTTCAAAAATCGTTTCGTAGCCACGCTCCTGCAACACCAGCGCAAGGAAAGCATCTTTACTTGCATAATCGGTCAGTTTGTAGTCTGAAGAAGATGCTTGTGTCGGTTTCTGTCCGTAAGCACGTCGCCGCACCATATTCAATTTTTCCATGGCATCATCGGTAGGAGCTCCTTTCCAGCGACAAACAGCTTCTGCATAATAAAGCAGAATGTCAGCATAACGATATACCGGGTTGTCATTGGGAGTTGTACTGCTCCCTGTCCATTCCGAATCTCTGAATTTCGAGCAAATCATACCCGTTTTAGTCAGTGCATTGAGTGTTCCATTCTGCGTTTGTTTATACAATCCGAACTGATAGCGTAAATCATTCTGGTCCCAATTCTGAATAAATTTATTCTTCTGATAATCGGTATAAATCCCTACAGCTCCCATATTCACGAAAGGATTGGGCTTGCAGAGATACATATAGGCGATGGTCGATCCACTATCGCGATTGAACTTTATATAGAAAATTTCTTCAGAAGTGGCATTAGCTGTATGACCGTAAAGGTCGAGGAAATCATCCGCTTTGCCAACCTCAACCAGAGAATATCGTTTGGATGAAATAATTAAACCGGCTGCTTCAGCCGCCTCTTCATAGCGACCGGCATAAAGACAAGCTTCTGTTTTCAATGCCAATGCGGCATAACGCGAAGGACGTCCGGCAGCTTTAGCCACTTCCGGCAGATTGGATGCAGCATAATCGGCCTCATCAATCACAAACTTCCAGATATCAGCTTCCGGAGTACGGGGTTTATTAAAGTCATTCATGTTCTGTTCATCAAAAAAAGGAACGGCGCCCCAATTTCGTGCCAGCCATGAATAGGCGAATGCACGTAGAAAACGTGTTTCCCCGGTGAGGTTGTTATACTCCTGTTGCGAGAGTGGAGTATTACCTATACCGTCAAGAATATTATTGGCAAAACGAATGGCGCGATACAACACCGCCCAGCTATCTTTGGAGAAGCCCACCCCACCACTGGTAAGCCCGGTATCATAAGCTGTGGCATAGTTACCTCTTCCAATGCAATAATCCGCCAGTCCTTCTTCCAGAACAATCAGATAACGACTGAATCCCGGATCACGACGGAGTTGGAAATAGATGGAATTGATAACACTCTCCACTTCTTTGGCATTCGCCATAAAAGTCGTTGCATCCACTTTCTTCGGATGTTCTTCCAAAGAGCCCATATCTTCACAGGATGTGTTCATTGCCAGTATCATAGCAAAAGCGGCAATATATATCAATAATTTTTTCATAAGACATCAGTTTTTATATGTTAGAAAGTGAGTCGGCATCCAATCGTATAAGTACGGGCACTAGGATAACAATACGAATCTACCCCCTGAATCATCGAGCTTCCGCCACCATTGGCATTTATATCCGGATCCCAGAAAGGGTAGCTCGTAATAGTAAACAGGTTTTGGGCACTCACATAGACACGGGCGCGCTTGATGAATTTGCTACGGGCACAAGGTACATCGTAGGCCAATTCGAGGTTTTTCAGTCTGACGAAGCTGCCGTCATAGACAAACCGATCGGACATTTTATAGGAAGTCTGGTCGAGATTGGGATATTTTGCGGTAGGATTCTCGGGGGTCCAGTGATTGTAGTACACCTCGCGCAACGTATTCCCGTTATATCCATAATCATAAGCTTGTGCAGCCATACTAAGCGAATATATATCATTACCTATTGAACTCTGGAAGAAAGCGCTTAGCGTAAACCCTTTATAACTGACTGCTGTAGTCAGATTGACCAGAAAATCAGGATTAGGATCACCGATGATGGTCTTGTCTGCTGCTGTGATGGCAGGATCGTCATCCATATTCTTATATACAATATGACCGTTCTCATCATATCCATCTTCAACATATCCGTAGAAAACATACATTGGCTCACCCACACGCATCAGATTGAGCTGGTCTTTCAGAATGGTATTATCCAATTCGCCACCGAAAATATCCTTATCTTCCGAAAGGACTAACACTTTGCTGCGATTAAGCGAGAAGTTGACACCCAAATCCCATTTCACAGCACGATCAATAATCCGCCCGTCGAGTTGCAACTCAAACCCCGAGTTACGGATGGAACCGATGTTACGCAGGGCAGTGGTGTATCCACTTGAACGAGGCATCTCTACATTGTTCAGCAAATCAGTCGTTTTCTTCCGATAGTAATCCGCAGTCATGCGGAGGCGATTATTAAACAGGGACAGATCAACCCCCACATTAAACTGTGAAGTTGTTTCCCACTTCAAATCAGGGTTCGGAATACCACTCCATACCCGATAAATCCATCCCGGACCTGTCCAACCGGAAACATATCCCGGACCGATGGTAGTAGCCCAACTGCCATCATTATAATACTTATCCGTACCGTAACGGCTTAAAGTCTGATAAGGACTGATTCCCTGATTACCGGAAATACCATAGCTGAAACGGAATTTCAACTCATCAAATACATTCAGATTCTTAATGAACGATTCTTCATGCGCTTTCCAGCTTACAGCTCCTGAAGGGAACATAGCCCACTTGTTATTCTTACCGAATTTAGAGGAACCATCGGCACGAGCCGTCAAGGTCAGCAGATACTTATTATCGTATACATAGTTCAGACGGAACATTCCTGAAACGAGTTTATTATCCGAATATCCATTCCATATTTCATTCTTCTCCGGATTTCCGGCACCCATATTCTCATTGCCCAATGCTTCGTTCACAAAATCCTTACCTGTCAGGCCGGAACTTCTGGACATATAGTATTCATAAGAATAACCCACCATGGCACCGATGTCATGCTTGTCGAATTTCTTCTGGAAGTTGGCGAAAGTTTCAGAAACCAGATTGTGTCCCTCCCAGTTCTCTATCTCTGCCTGACCGTTGCTGAATTCTCCGGCTTCGGTATATTTCTTCGGATAGTATCTGTCGGATACGGACTTGCCAAACTTATAGTTCAATTGGGAAGTCAGTTTCAGGAAAGGGAAGAGTTGCCATTCCAACGCTACGGAAGAAATGACATCCAAAGACTTGGTTTCATTCTTCTGCAAGTCTGTAATCGCCATCGGATGGCTGAAGTCACTTGCATTGGTCAGATAATAGTCCCCGTTTTCGTCATAAACCGGATAAATAGGGTTTCTCCAGTACGACAAGCCACCATTGGCATTGCGCACACCGCGGGAAAGGATATTGGAAAAGCGTACTTTGAAGTTATCATATATATTATGATCTACACTCAAATTGTATCCACCTTTTGTGTAGTCATCTTTTATATACATACCATTATCTGTATAGAAATTAGCGCTAAGATTGAAAACAGTCCGGTCATTGGAACTGGAAATCGTAGCAGTGGTATTATTGGAAACCGGAGTGTCACGGAATACCAGATCATCCCAACGGGTATTGGTAGTCCAGGTAGTTTGCAGTTCTTCTACCGATGGATAGTAAACACCGGTGGAACTTACTTTTCCCACATAAAGCGGATCAAGCCCTCCATTGATGCGTGACTCGTTGTTTAAGGAAGCCATCAATACGGGGTCGCGCCACAAATCAAGTTTCGTATCAAACTGCGAAAGGGTAATCTGCTGGCGAACCGTTATGTTGGTAGTTCCTGTCTTCGCACGCTTTGTTGTAATCATAATAACACCGTTCGCACCGCGGGAGCCATAAATAGCAGAGGCTGAAGCATCTTTCAGGATTTCCATATTCACGATATCCGACGGATTGATCTGCTTCAGATCTCCGGCATCTCCCAACGGAAAGCCATCCACTACCACCAGTGGAGCATTGGAACCACGCAACGAACTACCACCACGGATACGCACCGTAGCGCCGGCTCCCGGGTCCTGTGAAGAATTGATGACCTGCAGACCGGCTGCACGTCCCTGTAACAATCCTTCCACCGAATTGGCGGGGATTTCTTTCAAGGCTTCCGTCTTGACGGACGTAACCGAACCTGTAACGTCGCTCTTCTTCACACTACCGTAGCCTATCACCACTACCTGCTCCAGTTGAAGTGCATCGTCAAGCAGAGTTACATTGATCGTACTCTTTCCATTGACGGGCACTTCCTTATTTTGCATACCTACATAAGAAAACACCAATGTTGCCGTACGCGGCACATCTTTCAATATATAATTACCATCGATATCGGTAATCGTTCCGCCGGATATTCCTTTGACTTGCACAGTAGCGCCAATCAGGAAGTCTCCTGCTGCATCCTTTACACAACCGGCAACTGTCATTTTATCCGGTGACTGTGCATAAGAAACGGGAATGTTACTAAAGAACATGCATAATGCCATTATCTGCCAGGACAAAAATACATGCCACCAACTTTTTGATTCATTTTTCATACTTATCAAGAATTAAAGAACACACACATTTTACATTCATAGAATTCTATTTTTCATTAGCTATATCATGATAGGACAAAAGTAGGAGGATTATGAATGACAGCATTTATATTACTTGTTCAATGATTGTACTTTTTTGAACGTTTTTCCGGCTATAATCCACACCCTGCTACCGTTTTATTTGCAAGAGGTATCAATTATCGCATTTACATGGGATAACTATAAGAGATCAATAACAAAAGGGGATTTAGTGCAATCTACAGCTATCGGAAAGTAGATAATCAAGTAATTCATCAACGGCGCAAGTAGCTACACAGACATATTTATCGGCACTGCCATAGTATACGAAGAGTTCGCCGTCCACAATTACATTTCCTGTAGGAAATACACAACCATTATACAGACCGGACGTTTCAAAATCCAGTTCCGGTTCAAGTATAGGTTGAGGAGTTTTAGCCAGAATGTGCAGCGGATTTTCCAGATCAAGCAGCAGAGCGCCAACACGATAGTATCCCCGTCCACCATGCTCCACACCATGATACAGCACCAGCCAACCCTTTTCCGTTTTAAGCGGAGGAGTACTTCCGCCCAACTTTTCCTCCCATGAGTTCTCGGTTCCGGTAATCAGCAAATGACTTTCCTTGTCCTCCCAATTCAACAGATCATCCGAGAACTTCATCCAGATGGATGGATAATCCACGCCATACTCACCGCCTATGTATTCTTTTGGACGATGCAGCATCACATACTTTCCCTGAACTTTTTCCGGGAAAAGAATAACATCCCTGTCGTCCAATACCGGAGAGGTCAGACGTCCCAGTCTCTTAAACTCACGGAAATCAGTAGTAACAGCCAACCCCGTATTGCCCAGATTTTTACGGAGAGCCATAGGAGCATCACTACCGCAATCCGGCAACAACACTTCATCATGGCTGAAGTTCCAATATTGCCCCGGTGCATACGGACGATAGGCATAAGTGATGTAATACTCCGTATCATACTTCACTATGCGGGGGTCTTCCACACAACCCGAATCAGGACCATCCTCACTGGGACCGAACACCGGAACATCGGATACACGCTCAAAGTGGAATCCGTCTTTACTGGTGGCCAATCCTAAACGAATCACATGTTCGGCATCATTTCCCGCAGCTCTGTACAGCATATAGAACGTACCATTGTCATAAACCACTCCGGGATTGCAGGTTACCAACGATTCCCAATCATTCGAATCCAACGGGGAAAGTATCGGATTTCCCTCAAACTTCTTTAATTTCATCTTCTTATTTCTTTATAATTATATAACAATCAACTGAATATAATCCATATCAATACACTCAACACCAACAGGACAATCGCCCATGAATGATAATTCTTGTACCACACCAGAGCACGGTTCGCCCGGAACTCCGCTTTCAGTTCACTCATGGAGAAGGTGGTATCCACAAGCTTCTCGGCAACCGGTTTCGGATAGCACATACTGACCAGATAAATAACGATCCCGCTCACCGCCAACAAGAAAGGAACAATCAACAGGAAGTGCATATCGCCAAATATTTCATTCTTATAGAAAAGCATCACAACCGCTATAGCCAAACCACTGAGCAGTCCGGCAAAAGCACCATTTCCATTCACACGCTTATTAAACACACCTAGCAGAAATGCCGCAACAACAGGTGGAGCAATGTAAGAAAGCATCTCCTGATAATACTTCAGCAACGAACCGAACTTCCCGATCTGAGGTGCCCATAAGGCGGCCGCAACAATAATGACGCAAGAGGTTATCTTTCCGATAATCACGAGTTTCTGGGAACTGGCATTCTTATTATATTGCGCATAGAAGTCCATTGTGAACAGTGTAGACGTAGAGTTAAGAATAGCGCTCAAAGTAGAAGTCAAAGCAGACAAAAGCGCTGCCAGCATGATACCCAACAATCCCACCGGTATCAGTTGAAGCACCATATTGGGATATACCATATCCGGCTTTTCAAGCCCCGGAAACAAATGACGGGCAATCACACCCGGTATGGCAATGATAAAAAGAGTCAGCATAGTAAGGAAACCCGTAAACAATACACCCTTACGTCCCTCATCCACTGACTTTGAGCTCAATACACGCTGCACCAACGTCTGGTTATTTGCCCAGAAATAGATGCCCAGAACCGGCATACCCACTATCAGCCCCAGCCAGGGAGTGGCCGTATCCGTCAACGGACGAATCAGCTTCACCGATATATCGCCACTGGCAAACAACTGATAGAAATAATCCCCGCCTTGCTGGAAACAGTAGAAAGTCAGCAAGATAGATCCTAATATAAGAATGACAGCCTGTATCAATTCCGCATTAATGGCAGAAGACAAACCACCCGGGATAGTATAAGATGCAGCAATAATCGCAAACACAATAATGATCAGTTGCAAATCAGCATCGGGAAGTATCAGCTTAATAATCAGCGCAGCAGCATACAAAGCCCCGGCTGCGTCCAGGAAAATGTTTCCTATGATGCAAATGGCAGAGAAGTAATAGCGCGAACGGCGGTCAAAACGCTTCTCCAGAAATTCCGGTATCGTGAATATACCCGACTTAATATAAAGAGGTAGCAGGAAAACTGCAAAGAACACCATTACCACAATACCCGTCAGGTTATAATTAAACACAGCGATACCCGTGTGATAAGCATCACCGGACTGACCTATCAAAGTGGTACTTGAAATACTGGCAGCAAACAGCGACAACCCCACTACCCACCAAGGCATTGAGCGTCCCGCCAGAAAATAGGATTGGGAGTCTGAGCTCTTACCATTCTTCAGCCCCCACCAGATGATAAAGGCCAAATAAACAAGGACTATTACAAGATCTAAATTGCTTATTGAAAATGTCTCCATAGCATAGAAATTAATTGTTTTGAATTCATGCTGCAAAAATAGAGGGGATTCTGATAATTCGCTTATAATATTCTGTCTATTGATTATACTTTTTTGAATACCTGACTGTATTTTCATTAGAATTCGTAGCTTTGCAAGAGAGAAACAACTACGATCATGAAAGACATACAAAAAGAAATCACTCCCATTGCCGCGGATGACCTGTTCATTGTACTCAATCATCCGAACGCCAAGTTCGACTATCCGGTACACTATCATCCGGACTATGAAATCAATTTGGTTATGGACACCTACGGAAGCCGCATCGTTGGAGATTCGGTAGAGGCTTTCGAAGCCCTGGACCTCATCATGATAGGTCCCAACCTTCCACACGCCTGGAAAGGAGAAGTAGTAGAAGGAAACCATGTGATTACCATCCAGTTCTCGGACAAGCTACTGAACTTTCCGATATTGGAAAAACGCTTATTCAACCCCATCAAGCAACTGCTGCTTGAATCACAACGGGGCATTGGCTTTTCCAGACAAACCCAACTGGTGATGAAAGATAAGATTATCAAGTTGACCCGGATGCAGGGATTTCATACGGTATTGGAATTTTTCTCTATCCTGCATGAGCTTTCTATTGCCGACCGCCATATCTTAGTCAGCAACCAATATGATACCAAAGACACCGTACGCACTTCCAAAAGCCGACGGATAGCCAAAGTCTGCGACTATATCGAGAAAAACTTTGAAGAGCCGATTAAGCTGGGCGACGTGGCGCAACTGGTAAACATGTCCGAATCTGCATTCAGCCATTTCTTCAAAAAAAAGACGAATTGCACATTCATTGATTATATCACGAACCTGCGGATAGCCCGCGCTTGCCAGCTATTGGCAGAAACAACCCACACGGTAGCCGAGATCTGCTACACTTGCGGCTTCAATAACTTATCTAATTTTATAAGGATATTCAAGAAGAAGAAAGGGAGTACACCGCAAGAATACCGTATGTTCTTGCAACAGATGCTTATTAAGTATTAACCTCAAGGTTATACCATACCATATCCATCTCTTATCCCGGATATGCAAAAGATGCCATCTTTCGTTGCAAAAGGTGGCATCTTTCACTGTAAAAGATGGCATCTTTTGATGTAATAGATGCCATCTTTTGCATATAAGGTCTTAGTGTTGTTCAGGACATCCCTTAACTATCGGGTTGCTTTCAATGCTTCATCCAGATCAATACCTAAAGCTTTGGCTACGCCTGTACCGTAGGCCGGATCAGCTTTGTAGCAGTTGCGCACATGGCGTTGCTTAATGAAGAGTTCGGCATCACCCATGGCACGGGCTGTATTTTCGCACGTCAGTTGCTGATCTTCAGCAGACATCAGTCGGAAAAGATCACCCGGCTGGCTGTAGTAATCATCATCGTACTCACGCTCATTGTAGTTATAAACGTCGCCATGAACTTTCAAAGGCGGTTCTTTCTTCTCGGGAGAGTCCTGCCATTCACCGTAGCTGTTGGGCTCGTAGCTCTTGGCACTGCCGTAATTACCGTCTACACGCATGGCACCGTCACGATGGTAAGCATGGAACGGGCAACGGGGCTTGTTTACCGGAATCTGTTCCGCATTCACTCCCAAGCGGTAACGCTGTGCATCACCATAAGAGAAAAGGCGTCCCTGCAACATTTTGTCGGGAGAGAAACCGATACCTTCCACTATATTCTGCGGATTGAAAGCAGCTTGCTCTACTTCGGCAAAGTAGTTTTCCGGGTTACGGTTCAGTTCCAGGATACCTACATCTTGAAGCGGGAAATCTTTGTGCGGCCATACCTTTGTAAGGTCGAACGGATTGATGCGGTATTCGTCCGCCTGCTCTTCCGTCATCAGCTGTATCTGGAATTGCCACTTCGGGAAGTCACCCTTTTCGATGCTCTCGTACAAGTCGCGTTGGTGCGATTCACGATCCTTGGCAATGATAGCCTCGGCCTCCTGGTCGGTCAGATTCTTGATGCCTTGCAGGGTGCGCAGATGGAACTTCACCCAAATACGTTCGTTGGCGGCATTGAAAAAGCTATAAGTATGACTACCGAAACCATGCATATGGCGATAGGAATAAGGAATACCACGGGGACTCATCGTGATGGTCACCTGATGCAAAGCTTCGGGCAGCAGGGTCCAAAAATCCCAGTTATTGTTCGGACTGCGCATATTGGTGCGCGGGTCACGTTTTACGGCATGGTTCAAATCGGGAAATTTCAACGGATCGCGCAGGAAGAATACAGGAGTATTATTTCCCACTAAATCCCAGTTGCCTTCTTCTGTATAGAACTTCATGGCAAAACCACGGATATCACGTTCAGCATCAGCAGCTCCCCGTTCACCGGCTACGGTGGAGAAACGCACGAAGCACTCCGTCTTCTTACCAACTTCGCTGAAGATGGCAGCACGGGTGTACTTTGTGATGTCATGTGTTACGGTAAACGTACCGTATGCGCCGGAACCTTTGGCATGCATACGTCTTTCGGGAATCACTTCACGGTCGAAGTGTGCAAGTTTTTCCAAAAACCAGGGGTCTTGCATCATGATAGGACCACGTTGTCCTGCGGTCTGAGTGTTTTGATTGTCGGCGATCAGGCGCCCGTTGGCAGAAGTGAGTTTTTTCTTTTCCATGGTATTTTTGTTTAGATAATTAATATATGGAACAAATGTAAGGATTCGTAAGTTCATTACAAACTGATAAATTCTATGAGGAAATAGACAAAATCTATGTATTCGCACGGAATGGCTAATCCGGTGGGAATTCGTACCTTTGCAGGCAAAGAAAAAAAGGCATGAAGTATATATATTATTTTCTACTTGTTCTCTGGTTTATCCCCGCATCCGCACAAAAAAGTGAAACGGCAAGATATCTGGAAAGCATCGGACTGGTGAATATTGCCGAAGCAGACAGTAGCATCATCGTAGACCTGATGTATACCCGGGCGGATAATTTCACGGGAAAGGTGCTATACGAAGACCTGCATGAGGCGTACCTGCATCCCGATGCCATGAAAGGACTGCTACTGGCGCAACAGGAACTGAAAAAGCGATACCCCGGCCGTCGCCTCATCGTGTATGATGCCGCCCGCCCGATGAGTGTGCAGCAGAAAATGTGGAATGTAGTGAAAGGCACCTCCAAGTATATCTATGTTTCCAATCCTGCACGTGGTGGCGGACTGCACAACTACGGTCTGGCAGTAGACATCAGCATACTGGATGAAGCGGGAAATCCCCTGCCGATGGGTACGGAAGTAGACCACCTCGGTCCCGAAGCTCACATCACGAATGAAGCCGCACTGGTGCAAAGCGGAAAAATGACAAAGCAGGAACAGGCGAACCGGCAACTGCTGCGGAGCGTCATGCGTACCGCAGGTTTTCGCGCATTGCCCAGCGAGTGGTGGCATTTTAACTGGTGCAGCCGACAGGAAGCTAAACAAAAATACAAGGTTATACCATAAAGTTCCTTATATTCCTTTATATTTGTGCAGACAAACCGGGTAAGAACTTCATACCATGCAACTATGAAACAAGCTCTCAAACTTATACTCTCCACCCTGATGGGTGCATGCATCGGCTTCGGTGCAGTGGTGCTTTGCATTACATTCTTTACGGAAACCACATTAAGTGAATTCTTCGGGAATATGGGAAACATACAGTTGAGCAGACTCTTGCTTTCCTGTATCTTATCATTGACTTGTCTCATCCTTGCCGTTTTTGTACAAATCATTCTCCACGAAGGCGGGCATCTGATCTTCGGACTTGCCACCGGTTACCGGTTCGTTTCTTTTCGGGTAGGTAGCCTTACACTGATAAAAGAAAAAGGAAAGTTCCGTTTCAAACGCTTCTCCATCTCCGGCACGGGCGGACAATGCCTGCTCTCTCCACCGGATAAGCCTTACGAACAGTTGCCTTATTTCTGGTATAATGCAGGCGGAGTATTGATGAATCTGCTGACGGCAATCCTTGCACTTGTTCTTTGGGTTGCCTATCCCGAGATACCGCTACCTTTACATTTATTCCTTCTATTCTCCTTTATCTGCGGCTTCTTCCTGGCACTGATGAACGGTATTCCATTGAAGATGTCGGGCATCACGAATGATGCCTACAACCTGATATTGATGCACCGGGACCTGAATACCCGGAAGTATCTGGCATTACAGTTAGCCGTCAACGCTGAAGTTCAGAAAGGCGTAAGACTGAAAGACATGCCGGACGAATGGTTTCCGAACGATGAAGTGACAGATTACAGGAATATCATGCAGGTTGCCGTTAAACTGCTCTATATTTCGCGTTATGTAGACCGGAAAGAATTTGAAACCGCACACGTCCTGTTTAGCGAAATTGAGCGGCATAAAGAGGAAATTGTCGGACTATACGTAAAAGAAATCGAGTGTGAACTCCTGTTCCTCGAACTGATAGGTGAACGGAGAAAAGAAGAAATAGAGCGGCTTTATACAGATAAGATAAAGAGATACATCCAACGGTATAAGATTATGATGTCTTCCAAACAACGCTTGCTGTGTGCTCTTGCCTTGTATTGGGAGAATCAGCCGGAACGGGCGAAAGAGATTTATGAAAAAGTAGCGCGCAAGCGGGATAAGTATTTGCTGCAAGGCGAGGTTAACTCTGATCTGGATATTATGGAGACGATGCTCCGGGAGGCACAAGTACAGGTCTAAGTGAAGCCACCATTATTTTCTTTGCATTATTACTTTATAATAATTATCTTTGCATAATCATCATAAAGTAAAGAAGCCATGCTAATCATCCGAAACCCTTTCATTATAAACGGATACATATCCCCTGCCTATTTCTGTGACAGGAAAGCGGAGAGTGAGATGCTTATCCGGCAAATTACCAATGGTAATAATACCGCGTTAATCTCAACGCGAAGAATGGGTAAGACAGGATTGATACGTCATTGCTTCCAGAGTAAAGAAATTCAAAAGACATATTACACATTCTTTATTGATATATATGCGACCAAATCTCTGCGTGAATTTGTGTTTGCTCTCAGCAAAGAAATTATCGAGTCATTGAAGTCCTCGGACAAGAAAACGATACAGACTTTCTGGGAAACGATGAAGTCACTGCAAACCAGTCTAACATTCGACTTCAATGGTACCCCTTCATTCAATTTAGGCTTGGGAGACATCCAATCTCCGGACGCTACGCTGGATGAAATATTCCATTATCTGGAACAGGCGAACAAGCCCTGCATCGTAGCCATCGACGAATTCCAGCAAATCACAAATTATGCGGAAGACAATGTGGAAGCTATCCTGCGCACTTACGTGCAACATTGCAACAATGCCCATTTCATCTTTGCCGGAAGCCAGAGGCACATTATGGGCAATATATTTCTGACAGCCTCACGCCCTTTCTATCAGAGTGTATCGATGATGCATCTGGAAAGTATTCCTTTAGAGGAATACATCAAATTTGCTCAGAAACACTTCAAAGAAGCAGAGAAGAACATATCCAAAGAAGCTATCGAACAGATATATCAATATTTCGAAGGCATCACCTGGTATATGCAGAAAGTATTGCATACCCTGTATGACATGACGCCTGTTCATGAGGTCGCAGATGTTTCGATGGTTGAGGAAGCCATCTGTCAAATCATAGGCTCATTCCAATATACCTACTCCGAAACCCTTTTCCGGATGCCCGAGAAACAAAAAGAACTGCTCATTGCCATTACCAAAGAAGGGAAAGCAAGTGCCATCACTTCCGGTGCATTTATCAAGAAATATAGATTGCCATCTTCCAGCTCTGTACAATCGGCATTAAAAGGACTGTTGGAGAAGGATTTTGTCACACAAGAGGCGGGAGCTTATCAGATTTACGACCGTTTCTTCGGATTATGGCTTCAAAGAAACTACTAAACGACAAGGTTTATGGAATTGAATGGCGAAACCCTTCGTTTTATACGTGAACATCGCAAGGATGATGTACGCAGCCTGGCACTGCAAGCACCGAAATATCCCGATGTGGATATGCCTGTTGCACTGACGCAGATAGCGGGCAGACAGGCGGCAGCTGAGAAAATACCGTCCTGGCATGAGGAAGAAAGCGTTCTATATCCCCGTCACCTATCGTTAGAGCAATGTTCTTCGGAAGCTACGGCACGATACAAAGCATCTATCATTCCGGAGTCCTCCTCCGGCACACTGACCGACTTAACCGGAGGCTTCGGCATAGACTGTGCTTTTCTTTCTCCGAGATTCCATCATGTCACCTATGTGGAACGGCAGGAAGTTCTTTGCGAGATTGCATCGCACAACTTCCCGTTACTGGGTCTGAATCACATCCGGATAGAAAACAAAGACGGCATCCGGCATCTGCAAGAGATGTCTTCCGTCGACTGGATATTCATTGATCCTGCCCGTCGTGACGGGCATGGCGGTAAGACTGTTGCCATTGCCGACTGTGAACCGAATGTAGCGGAACTGGAATCCCTGCTGCTCGAAAAGGCGCAGCACGTAATGGTGAAGCTCTCCCCTATGCTCGACCTGTCTTTGGCTATTCAGGATTTAAAGTACGTACAGGAAGCACATATTGTTTCTGTAAACAATGAATGCAAGGAACTCTTGCTTATCCTGGGACACAACACTGTTGCCGCAGAGAATATTCCTATCCATTGCATCAATCTGCAAACGAAGGATGGGAGAAATACAAAGACAACCGGACAGTTCTTCACCTTCACCCGCGAACAGGAACAATCAAGCCCGAGTGAATATACCGGTACTTTAGATAAATATCTGTACGAACCCAACGCGTCCATCCTCAAAGCAGGGGCTTTCCGCAATGTAGCCTGTATATATAAGGTAAAGAAGCTGCATCCTAACAGCCACCTCTATACTTCCGGTGAACCGATAAATAACTTTCCCGGAAGAAGTTTCCGGATAACGGGGGTATGTACATTAAATAAGAAAGAGCTAAAAGGCGTATTAGGAGATCTGAAGAAAGCCAATATCACGGTTCGTAACTTTCCAAGTTCAGTAGCGGAACTCCGTAAACGTATCAAACTGAGCGAAGGCGGAGAAGTTTATCTGTTCGCTACGACCTTAAATAATGAACAGAAGGTTCTGATCCGATGTGAGAAAGCAGAAGGAAGGAACTAATATGATTTGTTGGCGCAATTGATTCCTTCTTGTAGGGTTATGAGGGAAAGTTGACAAGGGGACGAGTTGACAAGGGGACAAGGTTCCATGCGGCATAGGAGCATTGCGCAGCCCCTTGTTCCCTTGTCAACTCGTCAACTGGTTTCCTTCCTTTCTTTTCCGGAAAGAAACAAATCCCGCCAACAGGTTAACACAACAAATTACAATATCCCCCTCCGGAATATAGCCTGTAACAGGCATTTTTCTCTTTAATGTAACCTCAGCAAAACAAGATGTAACATCCGGAGGAAATCTGTAACATAGACTCAACTTTCTGAAATACGATTCTTCTTCCAAATCCTCTTTTCTGCCTATTTTTGTAATCGTCATCCACAATGACAAAACAGAAGTCTATTAATAACAATAAAAACGCACTAATACCATGAAAAGAAAACTTCAGTTGCTCACCGGAATCGGATGCCTGTGTCTGTGCTTCCTTTCCTGTTCACAACCTCCCTACAAGAACCCGGCTCTAAGCCCGGAAGAACGCGCCAATGATCTGGTAGGCCGACTTACATTGGAAGAGAAAGCCGCATTGATGCAAAACACATCTCCTGCCATCCCCCGACTGGGTATAAAAGCCTATGACTGGTGGAACGAAGCGCTGCACGGCGTAGGACGCGCCGGACTGGCCACCGTATTCCCGCAAGCCATCGGTATGGGAGCTTCTTTCAACAACGAACTGCTTTACGATGTATTCACCGCAGTTTCGGATGAAGCACGTGCCAAGAATACCGAATTCAGCAAAGAAGGCGGATTAAAACGTTATCAGGGGCTCACCATGTGGACACCCAATATCAACATCTTCCGTGATCCGCGCTGGGGACGAGGACAGGAAACTTACGGAGAAGATCCTTACCTCACAGGGCAGATGGGTATGGCAGTGGTACGCGGCCTGCAAGGACCTGAAGGAGAGAAGTATGATAAGCTGCATGCCTGTGCCAAGCACTATGCCGTACATTCCGGTCCGGAATGGAACCGCCATAGTTTCAATGCCGAGAACATCGACCCGCGTGATTTATGGGAAACTTATCTGCCCGCTTTTAAAGACCTGGTTCAAAAAGCGCACGTAAAAGAAGTAATGTGTGCCTACAACCGCTTTGAAGGTGAACCCTGCTGCGGAAGCAACCGCCTGCTTATGCAAATTCTGCGTGATGAATGGGGATATAAAGAAATCGTAGTATCGGATTGCTGGGCAATCAGCGACTTCTACAACAAAGGTGCCCATGAAACCGATCCTGACAAACAACACGCTTCCGCCAAAGCCGTACTCTCTGGAACAGACGTGGAATGTGGCGACAGCTATGCTTCACTGCCCGAAGCCGTAAAGGAAGGATTGATTGACGAGAAACAGATAGACATCTCTCTGAAGCGCCTGATGAAAGCCCGCTTTGAGTTGGGTGAGATGGACGAACCTTCACAAGTGTCCTGGGCACAAATTCCTTACAGCGTAGTAGATAGTAAAGAACATCGTGAACTGGCACTCCGTATGGCACGTGAGAGCCTTGTATTGCTGCAAAACAATCAAAGTTTACTGCCTTTAAACAAGAACCTGAAAGTGGCCGTGGTAGGACCTAATGCCAATGACTCCGTAATGCAATGGGGCAACTACAATGGTTTTCCCTCACATACCATCACTCTATTGGAGGGTATCCGCGAATATCTGCCCGAATCACAGATCATCTACGAACCCGGATGCGACCTGACCTCCGACGTCACTTTGCAAAGTGTATTCCAGCAATGCAGCATGGATGGCAAGCAAGGTTTCAGTGCCAAATACTGGAATAATACGAAACAGGAAGGCACACCGGATGTAACCAATCACATCAGCACACCCTTCCACTTCATCACCACCGGTGCCACGACCTTTGCTGCCGGCATCAACCTGCAAGATTTCTCCGCCAGTTACGAATCCGTATTCCGTCCCGCCAAGAGTGAAGATATCGCCTTTCGTTTCCAGACCCAAGGGATAACCAAACTCTCAATTGACGGCAAGGAAGTTGCCGCAGGCATGAACTTCAAAAACAAGTCCAAAGTCTACACCCTCCAGGCAGAAGCCGGAAAAGAATATCGTATCAAGATTGATTTTGCTTTCCGCAACCGTGATGCCGCACTCGATTTTGACATGGGACGCGAAGTTCCCGTTGACCTGAAACAAACCGTAGACAAAGTAAAAGAGGCAGATGTTATCATCTTTGCCGGAGGTATATCCCCGGCAGTGGAAGGTGAGGAAATGCATGTCAACATTCCCGGCTTCAAGGGAGGTGACCGCGAAACCATCGAACTTCCGTCTATCCAAAGCCGTCTGCTTGCCGAATTGAAGAAAGCCGGAAAGAAGATCGTATTCGTCAACTTCTCCGGTTCCGCTATCGCCCTGACTCCCGAATCGAAAACATGCGATGCTATCCTGCAAGCATGGTATCCCGGTCAGGCAGGTGGTACAGCCATTGCAAACGTTCTATTCGGAGATTATAATCCGGCAGGACGTCTTCCGGTGACTTTCTATAAGAGCACCAAGCAATTGCCGGACTTCGAGGACTACTCCATGAAAGGACGTACTTACCGCTATATGACGGAAAACCCGCTCTTCCCCTTTGGTCACGGGTTGAGTTACACGACTTTCCAATATGGAAACGCCTCATTGAATACATCTGAAATCAAAGATGGGGAACAAGTTACTTTGACTATTCCTGTTAGCAACACAGGTAAATACGATGGTGAAGAAGTGGTACAGGTATATCTGCGCCATCCGGGCGATAAAGAAGGACCTTCACATGCACTCCGTGCCTTTAAACGTGTAGCGATAGCTAAAGGGACAACAAATAATGTCACCATACCTTTGAGCAAAGAAAATTTTGAATGGTTTGATACAAGTACCAACACTATGCGTCCGATAGAAGGTGATTATGAAATTCTGTATGGCGGTACATCAGAACTGAAACAACTGAAATCAATTCCTATCACTATTAAATAGCTCGCTTAACTCCTTTAAATTCACTAAAAACATTCCTTTATGAAGAATTTATTCTATCTCCTCCTCTGTCTCATCGCCGGAGCATCGTGCAGTCAGGCAGACCCGACAAAGCCCTGGGATAAAGGTGCCTTTGAGACACAGAAATACCGGAATCTCTTTGCCGAGATGGGTTATAAACAGGCAGACATTGACGCCAAACTCAAATCCGTCTTCGACGGTGTGTTCTACGGCCCTGACAAAGTATATTTTGAAGTAGGCGATTCTATGGCATATATCAGCGACGTCAAAAATCATGACGTCCGCACCGAAGGTATGTCCTACGGATTAATGATTGCCGTCCAGTTCGACCGTCAGGATATCTTCGACCGTCTCTGGCGATGGGGCACAAAGTACATGCAGCACCAGGATGGTCCATTGAAAGGTTACTTTGCCTGGAGTTGTGCAACGGACGGTACCCGTAACTCCCAAGGCCCCGCCTCCGACGGAGAGCTTTACTATGTAACCGCCCTCATCTTCGCTTCCAACCGTTGGGGAAATGACACCGGCATCAACTACCTTGCCGAAGCCCAGAATATCCTGAACTGTTCCATGGAGAAAGACGGCACAAACCGTGTAATGCCTTTCATCAATGTGGAGCATAAGCTCATCACTTTCGTTCCGGACATACATGGCGGACGTTTTACCGACCCGTCTTACCATGTACCCGCTTTTTACGAAGTATGGGCACGCTGGGCCAATGACGGCAGAGCTGACTTTTGGCGTGAATGCGCCGAACGCAGCCGCGAATATCTGCATAAAAGTATCCACCCCGTAACCGGACTAAACCCCGATTATAACAACTATGACGGCAGTTTGCTGGGCAACAACCGCATCATCGGCGATGCTTTCCGCTTTGACTCCTGGCGCGTACCTATGAACATCGCCTTAGATTACTCCTGGGCATGTGCCGACAAAGAGTGGCAACAGGAATACGGCAATAAAATCCAGAACTTCCTTTACAGCCAGGGTATTGATACCTTCGTAGATCAGTATAACGTAGACGGCACGCAAGTAAAAGACACCCTCCGGGCCGGAGAGCATAAGGCATTAAGACATTCTTTAGGTCTGGTTGCCACTTCTGCCGCCGCCTCACTGATGTGTACCCACGAGAAAAGCCGCGAGTTTGTAGATAAGTTATGGAACGCAAAACATGAGCCGTATGAAGACGGATATTTCGATGCTTACTATGACGGATTGCTCCGCCTCTTCGCTTTCATGCATCTGAGCGGAAATTATAGAATCATATTCCCGGAAAAGTAAAGAATAAGTAACAAACAATTGCAATATACTTGTAGGGGTAACATTGCCCCTACAAGTATAATATAAACACACCATTACTACAGAAAGCGTTAAAAACTACCGAAAACACCCCTTACCACTACCATAGATATCAAGAATGAACAAATAGTTTTATTTTTTGGTGCTATACTACTACGATTTCAAAACAATCTTCACTACGTTTGTAATAAGTAAAAGTTACGCATAATGCAACTACTTATCACAATGCCACAGTCACTTTAATTAAAACTATATGAATAAACTAATTCTTTTGGTATGCACAGTTCTGATGGCTGGATGTACCGCAACTACAAAAGAAGAACTGACCGAATCCGGATTGAAGCGAAGCGATTTCCAGACAGAAGTCAATGGTGAGAAAACGGACTTGTTCGTTCTGAAGAACAAGAACAAGATGGAAGTGTGTGTCACTAATTTCGGAGGCCGCATCGTATCGGTCATGGTTCCCGACAAGGATGGAAACATGAAGGATGTGGTACTGGGCTTTGATTCCATACAGGACTACATCAAATATCCGTCTGATTTCGGAGCAAGTATCGGACGATATGCCAATCGTATTAACCAGGGACGCTTCACACTGGATGGTGTGGAATATCAATTGCCGCAGAATAACTACGGCCATTGCTTGCATGGCGGTCCGAAAGGTTTCCAGTATCGTGTGTACAAAGGGGTACAGAAGAGCGACCAGGAATTGCAACTGACTTATCTGGCAAAGGACGGAGAAGAAGGATTCCCCGGCAATCTGCAATGCACCGTTATCATGAAACTGACAGATGACAATGCCATCGATATACAATATGAAGCAGAAACGGATAAACCTACCATCGTCAACATGACCAACCATTCTTACTTCAACCTGGATGGTGATCCGTCTACGGATAACTCCGCTTACCTGCTGACACTGAATGCCGATAGTTATACTCCGGTAGACAGTACTTTCATGACAACCGGTGAAATAGTAACAGTAGAAGGGACTCCCATGGATTTCAGAAAGCCCACCGCTATCGGTGCCAATATCAACCAGGACTTTGAACAGTTGAAGAATGGTAACGGAATCGATCATAACTGGGTTTTGAATACTCAAGGAGATGTAAACAAGGTGTGTGCCACCCTTGAATCACCGGCTACCGGCATCGTTCTGAATGTTTATACCAATGAACCCGGTATACAGGTATATTGCGGCAATTTCCTGGATGGAACTTTGACGGGCAAGAAGGGAATCGTTTATAACTTCCGTGCATCTGTCTGCTTAGAAACACAGAAGTATCCTGATACACCAAATAAGCCGGAATGGGCATCGGCGGTATTAAGACCGGGAGAAAAATATCAAAGCCAATGCATCTATAAGTTCTCGGTACGAGAATAATCGGAGTACAATTTCCGTAAAAATGAGCGACAAGAATGTTCTGTATTTCTTCTCTCTCAAGACCTGAACCGTATCCGGCCCGTATTTCCTCCGTATCTATACGCATAGACCAGATACGGGCCAGACACGGATCGGGTATGGTTCAAATAAGAATACTGTTCTAAATCTCCGATTATCAGTGATAAGAATTACGGTATTCCTGAGGTGTCAGTCCGGTTGTCTTTTTAAATAGTCGGTTAAAATAAGAATAGTCATCAAAAGAAAGAGAAAAAGCCACGTTCTTTACGGACATCTCATCAGTTACCAAAATGAGTTGTGCCTTTTCTATTTTCTTCTGATTGATATATTTTGAAGGGGTCACACCAGTTTCTTTTTTGAATAAACGGATAAAATGATCTTTTGACAGACATGAGTTCTCAGACAAAGTTGTCAAGTCTATAGCCTCATAGATATGTTTGCGTATATAAAGAATAGCTTTCTCTATCCGATCGTCCTTTGTCTCCACTTTAATTTGCGCACGCTTTAAGAAATGTGCCAGTAACTGGTATACAATACCACGTGATTCAACCTTGTCACATAATGCACGCTGCTTGTTCTTCAGAAGATTTTCCATCAGCGTCGAGTTATTATCATAAGTCGAGGGGTCCGATTTAGGCAAACTCATGTGAGGATTTATCGCACACAAGCGTTGAAACAACGCCAGATCCAAATCGCCGGCAGGTATCTCTACCGGAAATTCCCATTCATCCAATAAGTTCGTATCTGATTGATGCTCCTCATAAATGTGCAGATAGTAATGGCAGAAATAAGAATTACATATATAACTGTGTATAGTAAAAGCCGGGATGAAATACAGATAATTTGGTTTCAGAATTTGTATACCTCCCGATAGTTGTATTTGAGCCGTCCCTTCTGTTATATAGTACAAACGCGTAAACGGGCTATTTACGTTTTTCCAGTTCCAATCTGCATTGTGCACAGCCAAACCGACATTCAGCACTAAAGGGTGCAATTTATCAACCAATAAAGCCATAGTATATAGTATTTAGTAACTTGATAAAGGTAAGTGATTTTATTAAGCCTTCAAAATAGTTATCGATATTCTCCATATAAAAATCGTTCTCATCCTATCTTAAAAGGCTTTTTCTAATAAATCTATCGATATATTCCAATACAAGCACTTTTTAATCCTATCAAAGCTACTAATTAATCCATATCTTTGCAATGTACAATAGAAACAATATTAATACCTATGAGAACAAAAATTTTATTAGCATCTTTAGCTCTTTCGATAGGGACATTATCTGCTCAGAACTATCAAGTTCCAGTATCGGAAAAAAACGAACCCATGATGAAAGGTAAATTCCAACCCACATGGAGTTCACTGGAAAATTATCAAGTTCCCGAATGGTTTAGAAATGCAAAGTTCGGAATATGGGCACATTGGGGGCCACAGTGTGTAGAAGGTTCAGGCGACTGGATGGCACGTTCCATGTATCTGGAAGGATCAGCGGAATATAAACATCATGTAGAGCACTATGGACATCCTTCTGAAGTGGGTTTCAAAGATATTATTCCTTTATTTAAAGCTGAAAAATGGAACCCGGATAAATTGGTTGAATTCTATAAAAAGATAGGTGCACAATATTTCTTCGCTTTAGGCAACCATCACGATAATTTCGACCTTTGGGACAGCAAATATCAAGCCTGGAATTCAAAAAACATGGGACCAAAACGTGATATTCTAGCAGAATGGGAACAAGCTGCACGTAAGTACGAACTTCCATTTGGTATCAGTTTCCATGCCGACCATGCCTGGACTTGGTATGAGCCCTCTCAACGTTATGATAGAAACGGTCCCAAAGCGGGTGTTCCTTACGATGGTACACTGACAAAAGCTGACGGTAAAGGTAAGTGGTGGGAAGGATACGACCCGCAGGATTTATATGCGCAAAATCATCCGATGAGTAAAGGAAGTTGGGTAGACGGTATGATACATAGCCAATGGGCTTGGGGAAATGGAGCATGCCTACCTACACAAGAATATTGCACGAACTTCTATAACCGCACGGTAGATGCTATCAATCGTTACAATCCTGATCTCATCTATTTTGATGTAACAGTAGTTCCATTCTACCCCATCAGCGATGCAGGATTAAAGATCGCAGCTCACTTCTACAATCATAATATGGCCACTCATAAAGGAAAACTGGAGGCTGTCATGCTGAGTAAGATATTGGATGAAAACCAACGCAAAGCTATAGTCTGGGATGTAGAGCGCGGGGCACCCAATGAGATTATGGAGCAACCATGGCAATCCTGCTCATGCATTGGAGGATGGCATTACAATACATCTATTTATGAGAATAACTGGTATAAATCCGCGGCAGATGTTGTAAAACTATTAGTTGACATCGTAAGTAAAAATGGTAATCTGCTGCTCAGTGTTCCATTACGGGCTGATGGCACCTTTGATGAAAAGGAGGAGAAAATATTGAATGAATTTGGCGACTGGATGAACATTAACAAAGAAGCCATCTTGGATACTCGTCCTTGGGAAATATTCGGTGAAGGGCCGATCGCTGAAGCAGATATCAAAATTAATGCACAAGGATTCAATGAAGGATCATATAGCAAAGCGACGGCACAGGAAATTCGCTTCACACAGACTAAGAAGGACTTATACGCTACAGTTCTGGCTTGGCCAACAGAAAAGCAAATACTCATCAAGTCATTGTCTGATGAGAGTAAATTATTCCCTGGTAAAATTAGCAGAGTGGAATTATTAGGTTATGGCAAAGTTCCATTCACACGTACAGACAAAGGATTACTTATAAATATGCCTGATAAACAGATTAATAAGATTGCTCCTGTATTCAAAATAAAGAAATAACTCACACTAAATAAAAAGATTGGTTTATCGGCTTTTTTAAGTCGATAAGCCTCAACTATACCTTAAAAAAACAATAATCAATTAAGAATTTATGAAAAACCAATTAACGTATGGACTTTTACAGTCAATGAAAATCAGACTGATTTTATTGATTTGTTGTTTGTCTGGCGCCACTTGGGCACAGACTCAGAGTAATGTCAACGGGCTAATAACCGATTCATCCGGTGAACCGCTAATAGGTGTCAGCATTCAAGTAAAAGGCACTACACATGGTACTATTTCTGATTTAGATGGTAAATTCATGTTGTTAGCTAAAACTGGTGATATCCTTCGTATCAGTTACGTAGGTTATACTCCTCAAGAGATCAAGTTAACAGGTAACCAGCAATTACGTATCATAATGGAAGAAGATACAAAAAGGCTGGAAGAAGTCGTAGTTGTGGGATATGGCACCCAAAAGAAAGTAAATCTGACCGGATCAGTGGGGATTGCTACAGCCAAAGAATTAGAGTCTCGTCCGGTATCGTCGGCAACACAAGCCCTGCAAGGTTTAGTACCGGGACTTAAAATTACCACAAGTTCCGGAGCTTTGGACCAAAATATGGATATTTCCGTGCGTGGTACCGGAACTATTGGTTCTTCAAGTGGATCTCCACTCATCTTGATTGATGGTATGGAAGGGGATATTAACACTGTGAATCCGCAGGATATTGAGAACATTTCGGTATTGAAAGATGCGGCTGCATCTTCTATTTATGGTTCCCGGGCACCGTTTGGGGTCATACTTATTACTACAAAGAAGGGGAAAGCTGGAAAAGCTACGATCAATTATAATAATAGTTTCCGTATAGCCAGCCCTATGGGGTTACCGGAATCTATGGACTCGTATACTTTTGCTGTTTTTATGAATGAATCTCTCAAGAATAGTGGTAAGGCAGCCAGGTTCTCCAATGAAACTATGCAGAAGATGCTTGACTATCAGTCTGGCAAACTAACGGCTGGTATGGATCCCAGTCCCAGTAATCCCGCAGCGTGGAATGATGTGTGGCAGTATGCTTATGGTAATACGGATATTTATGGTGAGCTTTATAAAAGTACGGTATTCTCTCAGGAACACAATGTGAGTGTATCGGGAGGAAGTGAGAAGATGACTTATTATGGTTCTTTTAATTATCTTGATCAGGGCGGTTTATTGAAGATAGGTGAAGACGGTATGAAACGCTACAATGCAACCGGTAAATTCACCAGTGAGCTAACTGATTGGCTGAAGTTTAACTTCACCGCACGCTTTACTCGTAATGATGTTTGGCGCCCGCGTAAATTCAATGATACTTTTTATCGTATGTTCGGTCGTCAGAACTGGCCCAATATTCCTATGTATGATCCAAGTGGTAATATCTTCGGTTATAATGCTGTGGAACTGGAACAGGGTGGGCAACGTGATGTACAGACGGACCGCCATTATTATCAGGCGGCTCTTATCTTTGAACCTATAAAGAACTGGGTAACGAATGTGGAGTTCAACTATAGTATCATGAACCAGAAAGTTAAAGAAACGACTTTGCCTTCCTATCAATTGGGTCCCACCGGAACCGAGCTCTATCGCGAAAAAGATTCGGGGTTGTATCAGGAGGATAAGAAGGAAAATTATCTGAACCTGAACGTTTACAGCGAATACGCACGTACATTCAATGATTCGCATAATTTTAAAATAATGCTCGGATTCCAGGCGGAAGAGATGGAACAAAGCGATTTGAATGTATTTAAGAATGGATTGATAATGGCAGATATGCCCGAATTTGATCTGACGAACGGACAATTGAACAGTGGCCTGTCCAAAGATGCTACTGTACATGGTTATAGCAACAGATGGGCTACTGCCGGTTTCTTCGGACGTTTGAATTATGACTATCAAGGGCGCTATCTGGCAGAAGCCAATATTCGTTACGATGGAACTTCCCGTTTCCGTCGTGGTAATCGATGGCAGTGGTCTCCTTCCTTTTCTTTAGGTTGGAATATTGCACAGGAAAAGTTCTGGCAACCCATACAAAATGTGGCAAACTTGCTGAAACTTCGTTTCTCTTATGGCCAGCTGGGTAATCAAAATACGAATCAGTGGTATCCTACTTACCGGACTATGACGTTGGGTATCTTAGATGGAGGATGGTTGCAAAATGGGACAAAACCCAATACGGCAAAAGTCGGTGACCTGATCAGTACGGTTTTGACTTGGGAAAAAGTACGGACTTGGGATATTGGACTTGATTACGGCCTTTTCAACAATCGTCTGACGGGCTCGTTCGATTACTTTATCCGTTATACGAAAGATATGGTGGGAGATGCTCCGGAATTACCTTTGACTTTGGGAGTTAAAGCACCTCAAACGAATAATTGTGATCTTAAAACAAAAGGTTGGGAAGTCTCGCTTGCTTGGAGAGATCGCCTGAAGAATGGACTGAATTATGGTGTCAGCGTATCGTTGTCCGATCAACAGACCTACATAGACAGTTATCCAAGTAATAAAACCGGATCATTGACTTCGGGAAGTTCCAATACAGGTATAAAGTGGTCGTATATCGCCGGACAGAAAATAAATCAGATCTGGGGATTTGAAACAATTGGCATAGCTAAAACGCAAGCTGAAATGGATGCACATATTGCTTCGTTGCCTAATGGTGGACAAAGTGCTATCGGAACACAATGGGGAGCCGGTGATATCATGTATAAAGACCTGAATGGTGATGGCAAAATTTCTACAGGAGCCAATACGTTGAATGACCATGGTGATTTAAAAGTACTGGGTGATGCCAATCCGCACTATTTCTTTGGGATTGACCTTACTGCTGATTGGAAAGGATTCGATTTCCGTTGTTTTCTGCAAGGAGTATTGAAACATGATTTCTGGGCTGGAGGTGACTCTACGACGAACAATGATAATGCGGGTGGTTACTTCTGGGGGGCTCGCGGTAATGTTAGTGAATGGCATATACGCGGATTTGTACAACACAATGACTATTTCCGCGCAGAGTCGGTTGGACTGGAAGGGTATGAAATCCCGGCAAATGTAGATTCTTATTTTCCCCGTCCTCTTCTGAGTTATGCAGATGGTGGTAAAAACCAGCGTGTACAAAGTCGTTACATGCAGAATGCGGCATATATGCGTTTGAAAAATTTGCAATTAGGTTATACCCTGCCTGCAACATGGACCAAGAAAGCCGGTATTTCAAAATGTCGTTTGTTCGTTTCAGGTGAGAATTTGCTGACTTTCACTTCCTTATTTGATGTGTTTGATCCTGAAACATGTACCGGAGGTGTCGGAGGAAATGTTTATCCGTTGTCAAGTACATGGTCATTCGGATTAAGTTTAACTTTTTAAATAGATTAGTAATATGAAAACATTATATAGAATAGCTTTAGCTGCAATCTTCACTATGGGTCTCACGGCTTGTGATGATTTTCTGGATAGTGAGCCGAAATCTTCTGTAGATCCGGATAAGTATTTTACGGAGGCTTCCCAGTTACAAGCCTATGCGGACGAGATATATCCACGTATTCTTCCGGGCAGTAATTATGGATATTACGGTACCGACGATCAGTATACTGACAATCAAATACCGGAGACGGCTCCCGACCGTTTCTTTGAGGGCCAGTGGAAGGTTCCGTATTCGGAAGGAAACTGGTCGTTTGAAACAATTTATAGGTTGAATTTCTTCTTTTCGGAAGTGTTACCTCGTTTCGGGGAAGATTTAAGTGGTTCACAGAATACAATTTCGGGTGATTTGGTGAGTATCAAACATTATATCGGAGAGATGTATACCTTGCGTGCGCTCGAATATTTCAAACGCTATCAAAATTTCGGTGACTTCCCTATCATTACCGAACCTCTGCCGGATGATGAAACGGCATTGATTGAGGCCAGTAAGCGTATGCCACGTAACGAAGTTGCACGCTTCATCCTGTCAGATTTAGATAAGGCAGCTGTTCTGATGAATGGGAAAGATATGGTAACCACTCGGATTAACCGTGATCTGGCTCTTTTGATAAAATCTCGTGTAGCTCTTTATGAAGGTACATGGCTGAAATATTTTAAAGGTACTGCATTTGTTCCCAATGGAGAAGGCTGGCCAGGTAAATCAAAAGAATATAATGCCAACTATCAGTATCCGAGTGGAAGTATTGAAAATGAAATTAATTACTTTCTTGATGAGGCTATCTCAGCTTCGAAGGAAGTAGCTGAGAAGTATAAGAATTCGTTAACTGCTAATACAGGTACATTGCAACAAAATTCAGGAGATTCTGAGAACCCGTTTTATGAAATGTATGCAGTGGAAGACCTTTCTTCCTATCCTGAAGTTTTGCTTTGGAAGCAATATACGTATGGCGTATCTACACATGGGATATGTGTCGGTGCCAATCAGGGTAACTGGGCTTTAGGCATAACTCGTGCTTGCGTGCAGAATTTCCTGATGGCGGATGGTACACCTGTTTATAAGAACGGTTCCTATTCCGATGGTAATGGAGTTTATAAAGGAGACAAAACAATAGCGGATGTTCGTGCCAACAGAGATTCCCGCTTATCTGTTTTCCTGAAAGAGCCGGGACAGAAAAATATTCTTGTTGATGGAACAAGCCCACTTAGTACTTTTTATCGTACTGAACCTTATCCGGGAATCACAGATGGTGCCAATCAGACACGTGCAACCACTGGTTATCTTTTGCGAAAAGGGGGTGCTTTCGATGTAAAGCACTATCAAGATGTGTGGGCTGGCTTTGTAGGGGTAGTGCTTTATCGTTCGGCAGAAGCATTATTGAATTATATGGAAGCCAGTTATGAAAAGAATGGGACATTGGATGGTACTGCACGTGAATATTGGCAGATTCTTCGTCGTCGCGCTCATGTCAGCGAAGATATTGATGCGACAATTATGGCTACTGATATGGCAAAAGAAGCGGAAAATGACTGGGGAGCTTATTCAGCAGGACGGCTTTTGACAGACAAAACATTGTATAATATCCGTCGCGAACGCCGTTGTGAATTCATCGGTGAAGGTATGCGCTGGGACGACCTGAAGTGATGGCGTTCCTGGGATCAATTGCTGACCAAACCCTATATCATTGAAGGTATCAACTTCTGGGATGCCGCTTATCTGAAGTATACAAAAACAGTAGACGGAGTGGAAGTATCGGCAGTTGTTGCTGACGGTACGACCGAAGCAAACGTTTCCCGGAAGGAAGATAGTAAGTATCTGCGTCCACTGCGCAGGACCAGTATCAACAACCAGCTTTATGATGGATTGACCTGGAGAAAAGCTTTTTATCTGAGTCCGATCGGTTTGCAGGATATGCAGCTTGCTGCTACCAACCCGGAAGATATAAACACTACGGTAATGTATCAGAATCCGTATTGGCCGATGGCTGCAGGTAAGGCTTTAGAATAATACTACCATTTAAAGAGTACATAAAGTTAACAAATTTGATGGTTAACGAAATAGGGGAAGAGCGTTCGGGAGAATACTCTTCCCTTTTTTATGTAAATATACGCAACACTCCTGGGACGAAGGATTGTTGGAAATACAAATGGCCTGCGGAGTTTATTCCGTACAGGACAGTATCCCCAAAACGCAGCGATTAGAAATGAATACTTCCCTGGGGAGGCATTTACAGTTTCTTGCCCGGATGGCATCCAGCTGTTCAGTTGCAAGAAAGATGCATGCGGAATATACCCGGCATTTTATTAATGTAGAATACCTTTTAAGGCAAATGGGAAATAAGACTAACTAGATGGAGGAAGCCGGGAAAGTAATTTCTTTCTCCCTATAAACTAATTCAAAGGTCAGGACTCTTTTTTACCAGGGCGTACAGGGTACCAGCACAAGGTGTACAGGGTGTTTCTTTAGGATGTACAGGTTGGCGGATTATCCTGTACAGGGTAGTTATACAAAGCCGGGAGTTAACGATTAGTCGGTCATAGGATTTGGCTTAATGAGACTGGAAGATAGTGATAGTTTACAGGAACTATTTATCAAACAAGGTTTTGCCTTGTTTGATAAATAGCCTTGGATAACTTTATTATTTTCTATTATCCCAGATTGTTCAGAATATCTGTTTTTCCTTCCTTTACCAGGCGGTAGATCATTTCACCGAACAATGTGTTGACCCAAGCAAACCAGGAGCGGGTGAATTTGGCGGGATCATCCTTATA
>ERZ840371.959-NODE-959-length-32421-cov-3.330069_pt1 | contig 32421 bp, 24 predicted proteins | sample MGYA00519937_ERZ840371 | MGnify/ENA primary metagenome ERZ840371 (study PRJEB31850, sample SAMEA3708873) | human gut metagenome | biome: human gut; feature: human-associated habitat; material: faeces | place: China | collected 2014 ... | reverse complement strand
AAGAATGAAATCCTGCAGATCTTTGAGCGCCGTAACGGCCTGAACGAGTTGGCTAAGATAGTGACGGAGGACAACGCAGAACTATACGAGAAGTTGGTTAAGGATCTTGGCGAGACCGGAATGAAGTTTCAGTCATGGTGGGACAGAATGGCAGCCAAATACCAATGGGAAAGTGCAGAGGGAGGCAACTGGGAGATAAACTTCGACACATGCGAGATTCTCTTAGTTACTAATTAGGAATTTTAAGATATTAATTATGAATAATATACTATTATTTATAGGAACAACCGAACTGTTACTTATCGGCGGCATCACCCTCCTTCTCTTTGGCGGAAAGAAACTGCCGGAGATGATGCGCGGCCTTGGACAAGGTGTGAAAGAGTTCAAAAAAGGTGTCAATGAGGTGGAAAACGCCGGCGAAGAAGAAACTACGGCAAATGAAGAAACAGCTGAAAAAAGAAACAAGAAAGAAATGATGCACAGCAGGAGACTGCAATAATAGAAAAGGCTGATGACAGACAAACATGACAACAGCAGCCTGCTTTCTTTTGGCGGGCACCTTGAAGTGTTGCGTCAAACACTATTCCGCATAATCGGTGTATCGGGAATACTTGCCATTGTGGTGTTCTGTTTCAAGGACACCACATGGCACTTGCTCCTTGCGCCAAGCAGATGGGATTTTGTCACATACCGTTGGATTGAACGGATAGCACACTCGGGTGGACTCACGGATTTCCATTTTGAAAAGTTTCATATAGACCTAATAGCAACCGACCTTTCAAGCCAGTTTATGACGCATATCACAACATCAGCATATCTCGGAATACTCGGAGCGTCACCTTATATATTATATGAGCTATTCAGATTTGTGTCGCCGGCATTATATGATAACGAAAAGAAGTATTCCGTGCGTGTGGTAACGGCCATATATGCCATGTTCATACTCGGTGTGCTGATGAGTTACTATGTAATATTCCCCATATCGTTCCGCTTTCTCGGCACATACAGCGTAGCAGACCAGATACACAGCACCATAACCCTTGACAGCTATGTGTCTACATTTACCACGCTCACACTACTGATGGGCGTTGTGTTCCAGCTGCCCATCATAGCATTTGTGCTCGCCAAGATGAGGATGATAACCGGCAGCATGCTGTCGGCATACCGTAAGCACGCATTTCTGACCATAATGATTGTCGCTGCGGTGATCACTCCTCCCGACCTTATGACATTGGTATTGGTAACGGTACCTCTATACTTATTGTACGAAGTAAGCATAAAAGTCGTTAAATGGATAGAATAGAAGTTCATTTAACTTAAACAACATTTGACTACAGCTCTGTCATATTAATTATAGTTTTTATTATCAACGTGACAATCGCTACATATATCAGCAAATCCTTTACAAGATTTAGATATAAATATTGCATATACCAAACATTTAACGTATCTTTGCAAACGTTTAAAAAATAATACAAAAACTTTTTTATTTATGAAATCAAAGATTTTACTAATCATCGCAACGGCCTTCGCCATAAGTGCCGGCGCACAGAACAACACAAAATGTAGCAGTAAGGAAGATTGTTGTAAAAACGACAAGAACTTTTTCAATCATCTGTCTGTAGGTGTAAACGTTGGAACAACCGGTATAGGATTCGACGTGGCAATGCCTGTATGCAACTACGTACAGGTAAGGGCTGGCATGGACTTCATGCCTAACATCAAGGTAAGCACCGACTTTGACATCGATGCACCGAATGTTGCAGGCTATGACATACCGAACAACATCGAGGCGGAGGGAAAAGTAGGATTTACTAACGGCAAGCTGCTGTTTGACGTATATCCTTTCAAAAGAAGCAGTTTCCACGTAACAGCCGGTGCATACTTCGGTTCGTCGAAGATTGTAAAGGCATACAACAAAGAATACGGAATCCTGGAGGATCTGGCAAAATTCAACAACGACGTTGAAGCCGGACTTTACCCCGGACAGGAGAAAATCGGCGTTGAGCTTGGCGACTATCTTCTTGAGCCGGACGATAACGGTAACGTACAGGCATCCATAAAGACCGCATCGTTCAAGCCTTATCTCGGCATAGGTTTCGGACGTGCCGTGCCAAAGAAGCGCGTAGGATTTATGTTCGACCTCGGCGTGCAGTTCTGGGGAACGCCAAAGGTATACTGCTTCGACAAAAGGCTAACCGATGATGACGTAGACGGCGGCGACGGCGGCATCATAAAGACCATAAGCAAGATAAAGGTATATCCCACCTTGAATTTCCGCATCTGCGGCAGAATACTCTGATATACGCTGTTTATAATCCATAGCTTTGCGTTTCAAAAACCATAGCTTCAGACACCGTAACCCATAGCTTTACGCATCATAAAGCTATGGGTTATAAAATGTATATACAAATGCCTGAGTATGAAGAACTTTACTTCACGCTTCCCTATTGCCTCTACAGTAAGGGCATAAACGGAAAGCCCTGACTTCAAATGCGACAAAAAAAGCTCAAAACCTAATAAATCTTAATTATTTATTTATAATCCTTAAATTGTTAATTCATTTCATTACTTTTGCAGCGAATTTATCATTAATCTATTTTATGGACGACTATTACGCGGAAAATATAACCCCGGAGGTGATGAAAGACTGAGTTTTCAATGCAGGTCTTCCGTCACTGCCCTTTATTTTCGGAGGATTTGTAAATGAAAACATACTGGAACACAACCAATGGTCTGAAAGCGATTGGCGAATGGGAGCCTAACTGCTGGATACAAGTGACATGTCCGACAGAAGAAGACCAGAAAGAACTGGAAGACAGATTTGATATTCCCGAATATTTCTTTTCTGACATAAGCGATACCGACGAGCGTGCCCGCTACGAGTACGACGACGGCTGGATGCTCATAATCCTACGTATACCATACGTAAAGGAAATACGTTCAAGAACTCCCTATACCACCGTTCCGCTCGGCATCATACACAAACGTGACGTAACCATAACGGTATGTTTCTACGAGTCGAACATGATGATAGACTTTCTCAGCTTCCAACAGAAGCGCAATGTGGGCTTTACCGACCACGTAGACCTGATTTTCAGGCTGTTCCTGTCGTCGGCAGTATGGTATCTGAAACGGCTTAAACAGATAAACAGCCTCATAGACAAGGCTAAGCGCAATCTTGACAGAGAGGTGAACAACGAGTCGCTCATAGGATTGTCAAGGCTTCAGGACTCGCTCACATATTTCCTGACATCCATAAGAGGCAATGAGAACCTCCTTGCCAAGCTTAAATTCAAGCTGCAGATAGACGAGCTTGATGCCGACCTCATAGAAGACGTGAACATCGAGATGAGTCAGGCAAGGGAGATGACAAACATCTACTCCAACATCCTCGAGTCTACCATGGATACATACTCGAGCATCATCAACAACAACATGAACACCGTGATGCGTACGCTTACGTCTGTATCCATCATACTGATGTTTCCAACGCTCATTGCCAGCCTGTTCGGCATGAACCTGATAAACGGAATGGAAAGCAACAGGTTCGGATTTATCATCGCCATGGTGGTGTCTGTATTCATATCAGGGCTGTCCTGGTGGATTTTCCGTCATAAGAGGCTGATTTAAGGCATAATAATAAAAAAACAATTATTTAATTTAGGTAGTTACAATATTTTTAAGTAAGTTTGCAACTTATTAAAAAACGTTTGGAAAACCAAATCATAAACTAAGAAAGTGAAATGATGGACTCTCAAGAAAAAGTTCTCTTACCAGAAGAACCGAATGCAGAAACAACCGCTGAAACAAACAACAGCGCAGTGGAAGAAAACAATGCCGTCACAACCGGAACAACAGATGAAGGGGTGAAAAAGGTATATAAGACAAAGAAAGAGGTGGTGGAAAGGATTAAGGAAATTGCCCACGGCAATGACAATCCTGAAAAAGAAGAGATTGACAGCCTCAAGACCACGTTTTATAAACTGCACTTTGCTGAAAGGGAAGCAGAGATGAAAGCTTATCTCGAAGCCGGCGGCGAGCCTGAAAAATATCAGATACAGCCCGATGAAGACGAAGAGGTGTTCAAGGCTGAAATGGGAGTCATCAAGGAAAAACGCGCCAGGATATTTCTTGAACAGGAGAAACTGAAGCAGGAAAACCTGAAAAAGAAACTGGAAATAATAGAGAAGATAAAGGCTCTGACGACATCGCCCGAAGAGGCAAACAAGTCTTTTCAGGAGTTTAAGTCGCTGCAACAGGAGTGGAAAGAAATAAAACTTGTTCCGGCAGAAAAGGCAAACGAGCTGTGGAGAAACTACCAGCTGTACGTGGAACAGTTCTATGACCTGCTGAAACTCAACAGCGAAGCACGCGAATACGACTTTAAGAAGAACCTTGAGATAAAGGCACGCCTATGCGAGGCTGCCGAGAAACTGGCTGAAGAAAGCGATGTTATAAGTGCTTTCCACCAGTTGCAGAAGCTTCATCAGGAATTCCGCGAGACCGGTCCTGTGGTAAAAGAGCTTCGTGAAAGCACATGGGCACGCTTCAAGGCTGCATCGACCGTGATAAACAAGCGCCATCAACAGCACTTTGAAGACCTGAGGGCAAAGGAAGAGGAGAACCTTGCCAAGAAGACGGAATTGTGTGAAAAGGTCGAGGCAATAACACAAGAGGAGAAGAAAGGTGCCGCCGACTGGGATAAAGCCACAAAGGAAATCATCGCCATACAGGCAGAATGGAAGACAATAGGCTTTGCCCCGCAGAAGATGAATGTAAAGATTTTCGAGCGTTTCCGTACCGCATGCGACGGATTTTTCAGAGGAAAGACTGAATACTTCAAAGAGTTGAAACAGAAGTTTGCCGAAAATACGGAAAAGAAGAAGGCACTCGTTGAACAGGCAAAGGCGCTTCAAGACAGCACCGACTGGAAGTCTACAAGCGACAAGCTCATAAACCTGCAGAAAGAATGGAAGACAATAGGCATGGTACCGAAGAAAACAGGAGACCTTTTGTGGAACGAGTTCCTCGGTGCATGTAACCATTTCTTCGAGGCACGCAACGCGGCAAATGCCGGAACAAAGAACGAGGAACGTGCCAATCTTGAAAAGAAGCAGGGCATAATAGAACAGTTGAAGGCCCTGATTGAGGATACAGGAGAAAACATACAGGAGAAAGTACGAAGCCTTACAGACGAATACAACACCATAGGGCATGTCCCGTTCAAAGAAAAGGACAAGTTGTACAAGGAATACCATGAGGTGCTTGACCGTCTGTACAAAGAGCTGAACATCTCATCGGCACGCCGTCGTCTGGACAACTTCAAGAACAACCTGAAAAACGTTGCGGAAAAAGGCTCTAACGCTTTGGACAGCGAGCGTGCAAGGCTGATGAGGCGGTACGAACAGATGAAACAGGAAATACAGACATACGAGAACAACCTCGGATTTCTTAATGCCGCAAGCAAGAAAGGCAACAGCCTGATTGACGAAATGAACCGCAAGGTACAGAAACTTAAAGACGACATGAATCTCGTTTACCAGAAAATAAAGGCAATAGATGCCGAATGTAACGAGAATGAAGATAAGTGACATGACAAAAATGCTCCCCTTTTCATTTCTTTTGAAAAGGGGAGCGTTTTTTATAATAATATTCTAAACTAAAAAACATACTGCCATGAAAGACTTTTTGAAACTGTTCCTGATATTTACTGCATCCGTAATGCTCGCGTCATGTGAGAAATACACATCCGACAGTGAAGAGGGACAAGGAAGCAAGGAAGCCGCAAGCACACTGACAATACGCACACGGGCTGCCGCAGCGGCACCGGAAGACGGAACGGAAATAAGCTACCCGGTCAACATATACATCTTCAACAGCAAGAACACATGCGTTGCACTTACGACAATAGAAACGGAAGACAAACACATGTCGCTGAAACTGCCCGAAGGAAACTATGGGGTATATGCCATTGCGGGAGCCGATGCAGCCACATATAATCTGCCTGAAAAAGAAGAAGCAACCAAAGAAACTGTGATATCACTGAAGGAGGGCATGCAGCATGCAGACCTAATGACGGCAACGAGCAACATCAACCTTGCATTCGGCGAGGAAAACACGCTTACACTTACATTGTCGCGAAAGGTAATGATGATAGAAAAAGTGACGATAAACAACGTGCCGAACAGCGTCACGGCAGTATCAGTAACAATAACACCCCTATACGAGGGAATAATGCTCAACGGAGGATATAGCGGAGACAACGGCAGCCACACTATAAGCCTTACTAAAAAGGGCGAAGCCGGAACATGGGAAAACTTATCGACAGCATATCTGCCGGAAGCATCGGGACCGGCAACGATAAAAGTGTCTCTTTCTACAAACAACATCACAAAAAGCTATTCTTACTCATGCACGGACGAACTGAAAGCCAACTACAAGATCAGGATAACCGGTACATACACGGATAAAAACGGCATAACACTGAACGGCACAATGACCGGAGTTGCATGGGAAGGGACCAAGGACATAATATTCGACTTTGATGAAAACGGGAGCACATCAACAGAGAACAAGCCTGGGGACGTGACTGGCGGCGAAGAAACAGGCAACGCACCGTCTGCCGGCTCGCTATATAAAGGATGTTATGTATTGAAGTCAGTCACGTCAGGCAGCACCACCACTGTAACGCTGATATCGGCAGGTTCAAAAAACGCACTTACATTCATAAGGGGAAATCAGTCATCTATGCTCGATGCCGTAAACAGCGGCATTGCCGAACTGGCAACAGAGGGCATAACAGGCTGGCGGTTGCCGAGCCTTGAAGAAATGGCATACGTAAGGGAAAACCTTGAGACAATAAACAGCAACCTCATAAACTTAGGACAAGATATTATCATAGAAAAATCAGCCGGCAGCCTGTATTCATACTATTTCATGACACCCGACGGAGAAATAAACACATACAACATATACCGCGGCGACACGGACAACAACCCTAACAGCGGCTTGAAAACTGTAATATTACGCGCATTTGCCACGCTGACATTCAATAAATAGGAAACTGTCAGAAGACCTGCATATCACAACCTTATACCATGGCGTATGTCATGGCATAAGGTTGTCTGCCATTATACATATTTTATATAAAAGCACATATCTGCATATACATAAATATAGGTTTAACATAAAGAAAGCCACATGCACCTATTATTTACATATTATCACATAAACCACATATTTTATATCATCATCACGATTATACGGATTATTTTATTACATTTGCACACTATATATAAAATACAAGACAATACTACAAGCAAACGGCATAACATGAAAACAAGATCTGCTTACACAAATCATATAAGGATAATATTACTGTCATCAATATCTTACATTATCATCATGACCTGTGCCTGCACCCGCCATAGCTATCCGAAATCATTAAAAAATGCGGACAGCCTGTGCAACACAAATGCGGACAGCGCCATATCTTTACTACGGAGCATAAAAAAAGATATCGGCCATTCACCAGAATATACAAGGATGTATTACCGCCTGCTGTGTATACAGGCTAAAGACAAAGCCGACAGAATGAAGCCGGAAGAAGAAAAAGAGAACATCACGGCTATTGTTGATTATTATGAAAAACACGGCGATAAAGATCTTTTGCCTATAGCATATTATTATGCCGGGCGCATATATAGAGAACTAAAAGAGGCACCACAGGCCCTTGCATATATGCAGAAATCAAAGGATGCTTTAATAGACAGCGACAATACAGAACTGCTTTCAAGGGTATACAGCCAAATAGGATATTTGCAATACTTTCAGGAAATGTACGACGAATCGCTTAAAATGTTCACGGCCTCATACAAATGTAGCAAGGAAATAAACGACACTATTGGCATGATATTAGGATTAAGGGATATTTCAACGGCTTATGAGGCAAAGGATGAACATGACAAGGCTTTTAAACAACTTTGGAAGGCATATCGCATAGCCAATCTATATAAAAACAAGTTCGTTATTGCCAATATCAACGGATATATATCAAATCTATATGAAATGCGTAATCAAGCAGACTCTGCTTATAAATATATTCAGAAACAATTAAATAGCGTTGGTTTAATTGACAGCAGCTCTACAATTGCACTTATCTGCGACATACATAAAAGAAAAGAAAATAAGGATTCTGTGCTATACTATTGTAAGATACTTGAAAATATTGGAGATGTTTATGCAAAAGAGAATGCTTACAAGAATCTCACCGAGATATATCTTGAACGTAAAAATCATTCCGAGGCAAATCGTTGCTTCAAAATGTACAATATCTATAAAGACTCGGTTAAGACCATTAAACGCACAGATATTATTGCACGTATGAATTATAAAGAAAAAGAAAAAGAGAATATAATGTTGCAAGAGAAAAACAACCGCAACATTATAATAATCATATCTGCATCTGCTATTGCCTTAATACTGCTGATAACACTTATAATATATATAAGATACAGCAGGATTAAACGTAAGGAACAATTAATACGCCACAAGTATTCCGAACAAATACTGAATGAGAACCTGAAAAAATCAGAAGAACACATCAACAAGAATAAACAAAAAATAGAAAAACTCATATCACGGATTGAAAGCACAGACAAAGAAAACATTGAACTTCGCAAAGAACTTGAACGCGAAAAGGAACGGCTGTTCTCATCTAACACCATTGCTGAAATCGGAATAAAAGAACGTGCTGCTGCACACGAGGCTATAATGAACTCACCTATATATCAAGCATTCTACAGAATGTCTGATAATACATCCGATTTACATCCTTCTAATAAAGATTGGGCAAACCTTGAAAAACTGATAAACCGCGAATATGACAACTTCACAAATAAGTTGAACAGTTTGTGTAAACTAAGCATGATTGAGTATCGTGTATCCATGCTGATTAAATTAAACTTTGAACCAAAAAGAATTTCAAACTTAATTTGTTGTAGCGACTCCAATATCTCAACAATACGGAGCAGATTATATTTTAAAACATTCGGAAGAAAAGGAGGATGCAATAAATGGGACGAGTTTATATCTTCTTTATAAATTTATAAAACATTCCTTATTATTACAAGTTAACAAAAACAGGGTTTGCAAAAGTTTTGCAAACCCTGTTTCTCTTCCTATAAATGCCATTTTATTGCTTTGCAAAGTTTTTGCAAAGTCCCAATTAGCAACAATCAAATCATTTTTGCATACATTTATAACACATTTTTCAATAAAAACTAAAAAATATGAAAAGAATACTGTTTACAATCATTTGTGCACTCCACTGTATATTCGATTTGGCACAGAATGTTACAGAGCGTGTTGATTTCTTGAAAGACGTAATGATGCAATTAATTGACGTAAAAGACCGATATATGCCAGGTCAACACAAAGCCCCAGCACGAATGCCGCAAGTTTCTTATGACAACCAACACATATATATAATACCACACTATGATATAACGGATGCACAAGTTGTTATACGTGATGATAATAACAATATCATCTATGATATATATACAACATTATCCGGCTCAGGCTCAGTAATAATGCTGCCTGAAAATGTTATGGAAAATAAGTTTTGCATTGAACTTACATATAATGAAAAATGTTATATAGGATTTTTTTGACACAACATACGTTTAACTAAATTAACAAATTATGAAAAAGACAAATTGCATCTCTCTAACAAATTTAGAGAACAATCGGTTAAGTTCGATTAAAATGAAAAATATAATCGGTGGAAAAGAGGTTATGGGATGCTGCGGTTGTGGATGTAGAGGAACATCATCTTCTACGGACAATGCATCTGCAAACGTTGTAGGATTTCGCACTACACCTAATATGGATAAAGGAAGTGTCTTAGACACAAGAAAAGGATACTGCATACAAGCTGTATTGGATACAAAAACAGGAAAATATACAGAAATGGACCAGGGTTCCAATTGTTAACTCAATAATTACCAATGAACAAAGATTGTTTTATTGTCCGCACGGACAACAATAACACTTATTCCGTATCAAGAAAAAAGGGAATGATTATCTACATCCACCCGATTATGGACGAACTAATAAAAATGCTCCAGAACGGTATGGGTATAGATAATGATACCCTTTTCATTAAATACAGTCATGAACAAATCAAGTATTACAGAGATAAGCTAAAATATTATATTAATAAAGGCTTATTCAATTCTGACTTTAAAGAGGTTTCTCTAAAAGAGCTAAAACCTGAAAACATTGAGTATTATTTCTTTCATTCACCTCAAATTGTTTTTGAGATGACAGAATATTGTAATATGAAATGTGAATATTGTGTTTATGGTGAAAATTATAATCCTTTAAACAGATTTAATTCTAAATTAGAAAGCACAACCATAAAGAAATTCTTAACAACATTCCTCAAAAAAACAGACAAAAGATTCAGAAATATTAAGAAATTACGCGTAGGTTTTTACGGAGGAGAACCTCTGCTTTGTTTTAATGTTATAAGATCCGTTGTTGAATATTTCTCAGAAAGAAATCAAGAGGACCTTATTGAATGGGATATGACAACCAATGCCACACTACTTAACAAAGGCATTATTGACTTCCTTGTTAAACACAAATTCAGGTTGCTTATAAGCTTAGACGGAGATTATCACAACAATTCATACCGCAAACTACAGAATGGCAATTCAAGTTTCAATAAGGTCATCAAGAATATAAATCTCATCAAACAAACATCTTCCGAATATTTTTCAGAATGTGTGAGATTTAATTCCGTTTTACATGATAAGAATTCCGTTCCTGAAATTTACCAGTTTTTCCATAACAAATATAATAAAACGCCCAATATTGGCGAATTAACCACTATCAATTCTGATGAAAACAACGTTCATTTATCAGCAATGAGACATTCATCTGAATATAGTCATGGAACAAACTTGAAAGAACAGTTCGATACATCACCGCAGAAACGTGCATTATTAGCATTTCTTAGAATGTATACAGACAATTACTACGATTCATTTTACGATTTACTGTTTTATGATAACAACAGAGAAATATCATGTTTTTATCCTTCTGGAACATGTCTGCCATTTACAAAAAAGATATTTGTCACTGCAAAAGGACTTATCAAGCCATGTGAAAAAACACCTATAGATTTTGACTTGGGAAGAATCAAAGAAGATGGAACTTTTACCATAGACTATAAATCCATTGCTGTTTTTTATAATTCGATATACAAAAACATATGGAAACAATGCAATTTATGCTATGGCAAATACAACTGCGGTGTTTGTTTTTTCTATTTAAAAGACATTTTACATTCTAATAAAGACATAAAATGTGATAATTTTAAAACACTTGAAAAAGAAAAAGAACTAATATCCTTTTTCTTGTCACTAATAGAAAATAATTATACTTTTTATATTAACTGCATTAATACTATTTGGAGGTAATATGGAAAAAATCTGTATCTATATAGATGGCTATATATTTGCAACAGTAAAACCAAACCGTTTTCTTCTATACAATTTTGAAGAACGTACAGGAAGAACATTTCCCGTATATAACGAATTAACATACAAGACATTACTATCTTTAACCAACCCATCAAACTCGTATAGTATAATTATTGACAAAAATCTACTTAAACTCAAAGACTTGCAAGACATTGTATCATTCTTAAAACAAAATTATTGGGGTGATTGCATTACAATTACAGGGAATGATAAACCCATAACATTTATTCCCCTTTGCAACTTAGAAGGATATAAACAAAAGGAATTAAATTCTATTATAGAAATAACAATTGCAATAAATAATGAAAAAGAAAGACTTGACTTGCCCACAATACAAAAACAAATACCGTATATATACCAAGCAAGCTCTTATAAAGAAATTGATTTAGATTTACTAAAAGAATTTATATTCCAACTATCCTCAGATGTAATCATAAATATAACAGGCGGAAATATTTTTGAATATTCAAGATTCCGTGAATTGCACGAATCTATATCATGCTTTAATAATATAAACTTCTTTTTCAGAAAAGAATATATAAATAAAAAGCTTGATATAAATAACTCATCTATAATATTCACGTCCCTAACACCTCATGATGAAATTCTTTGCAAAGAATATGACATTCCTAATGTTTCTTTTTATTTCATCGTTGAAAATAATGAAGAGTTGAATACTGCTCTTTCTATTAAGCAAAAATTAAAGAATGCCAATATAATAATACAACCTTATTGGAAAAATAATAATATTTTCTTTGAAGAATTCGTTTTATTCGAAAAAAACGACTTGCTTTTACAGAACAAATCTAAATCAGACATTTATATCAATAAGAACATAAACAAGAACTTTTATGGAAATATCTTTATTGACCCATACGGTTATATATACACCAGTTATAATCTACCACAAATCGGTAATTATAAAGATTCTATAAAACAAATACTGGAGAATGCAACAAAGCCCGATCAAGCATGGCATCTTACCAGAGCAACAGGCATCTGTGCTGATTGTATTTACCAATGGTTCTGTCCTGCCATTTCTGACTATGAATTATTTCTTAATAAATTAAAACCCTGTAAAATAAAGTAATCATGAAACATCTTAAAATTTTATTTGCGTTTTTTTGCTGCTGCGTATCTTATTCTACAAAAGCACAGCGTGAAGTTTCAGTCATCAATCTTGCAAAGGCATGGAGCGATAAAGCAGAAATCTTAAATCTGTCATCAATGACAGATGCTGCATGTTACAACATAATAGAACAAGAAAAGCTATATGGGTCTATTGGAAATATAAAGACAGGAAACGGATATGTGCTTTTCAAACAGACACTCCACTACGGCAAAGAACTGTCTGACACACATATATACAATAACGGCGAATTTATAGATAATGGTGTCATTGATAATAATGACAACATACTTTATTACCAAGTGTCAAACAGCAACATAGAGTTTTTCGATACAAACGGCAACATTACAAAGTCCGTCAAACTTCCTGATTGGGTAAACAGAGTGTGCCCCATATCACAAAACGAACTTATGGCATACAGAACAAAGAATACGGAAATAACAGACAATGGCCTTGCCGAATTTTGTATAATAGACTTGAATACCAACAAGACCGTTTTCACACACTTCTCACTCTCAAAGGAAGAAGCTGCCAAAAACAAACTGTGGTTCCCTTTAATGAACAATAAAGCATGGACATATTGCGGGAAGGTTTATTTCTATGAAAACATATCAAACAACATCTATGAGATTGTAAAAAATACAGACAATAAGTTCTCCTTAGAGAAAAGATTTAAAATGGAAATGTCACCATTGTCCATTGATTATCCGCAGACAGTCAGTATCAGCCCCAATAACTATAAAATGGGAACATCTTTACATATATCTGACATCAAAGAAATGTCTAAGTGCATAGTTTTCAATATGGTTCTAAATAAAGAACGAAAAAAGCTGGTTCTGCTGAAAGACGGGAATAAGGTAATCAATGTTCTGAAAATAAATCCGGACATTGACGGCATTACCAACGGAGAAGATGTCATCCCTTATTCTGCTCTTGACAAACAGCAACAGGAAGTCTTGATGCAAGAAAAACATATCAGGCAAAAAGATGTCACCAAAAACATATTCATACTACCTGTATATCAATAAGATTGCATTTCCGGAGAAATCCACATACAACGGTTTCTAATCGTTTATGAAAGAGGGAGTTCTTAATGCAGAATAAACTATTAGAATATAATTCCGAAACTGTTTTAGAGGATATTGACAAACATGTAATGTCCATAAGATGTGACAAAATAAAAGATTTTCATTAGAAACAGGCTTACAAGGTATTATACTTTACATATTAGCCAAAATAAAAGAATACATGCAAAAAATTAAAAATACCATCCTAATATACATAATGATACTATATACGGTAAATGTATATAGCCAAGAAGCAAGTTATAACCGTTTCTTACACGATTTTCCCATAGCGACCTACTCATCATTGGTCGGAAACAACTGGAAAAGTTTTTATTTACGCAACTCACCAATATGGATAACACCAAGTATAGAAAACTACAACATATATAATAAGAATGAAAATTCTGAAATTATTCATTGCATTGAAAAAAACAATGATAAGGATGAAGACATACTTATTTTTAGTTCTATACCCATCACAAACACACAATATGACTCCATTACATTCAGCACTAATATTTTTATCCCTGAAAAAAATAACAGGTTAGATATCTTTATATCAAATAAAGAATATAGCTATAACACCTCATTTAAAACAAATAAGAGTTGGCAAAATATAAGAGTAAAAATACCTTGCACAAATAAAGAGGATAATATAATAAAAATATGCTTATCTGTAAAAGCCATAAAAACCGGAGACAAGATTTATTTGAAAAACATAAGTTTACCATACAATGACTATAAAAACGTTAAAGATTCAACAGAGAAGAAAAGCATTCATGAATTTGACAAGTCTTCCGGGTTTTCTATTCCTTCCACCGGTATTAGCAAGAAACATCTAAAAAGACTTGAAACATTGTGTTTGGTCTGGGGATTTATGAAATATTATCATCCTGATATACGTAAAGGAGAATATGACTGGAATTATGAACTTATACGTATGCTCCCTTTTGTATTCAACGACAAAAGCTACGATAGTTTTTGCAAAGATATAAATACTTTCATCCCACAATGCAGGATAGACAATAAAGGCAAAATATTTAATAATGACACAATCGTATCACAAATAAAGAAAAAATGGATTAACACCGATATATTAAAAAAAGATTTATATAAACGCATATATCAAATGAACCAATCCGGATGTGAAGACAGCAATATTTATTGCGTGGGATATTTACATGGCGATGATGAGGAAAAAAATGAAAAGGTGATTTACTTTCCTAATGAAACTTCTTATGATAACATTACAATAAAAGACGATGGATACAGAATACTGGCGCTATTCAGATTTTGGAACATGATGTATTATTTTCACCCTTACATGTTTCAAAAAGAAGAATTTTGGATTTCTAATCTACAGAATTATATACGCATGTTTGCCGACGCAGACAATGTTAAAGACTTTGACATTGCATGTACAATAGTAGCCAATGCACTAAAAGACACCCATACAGAAATATATGGATTAGAAAACAATGTGGCAGGAACATTAATATGGAATGAACATTATCTGCCTTTCGACTTCAAGCTTATACAAGGCGACCGGCTTCTTGTTGTAAAAGCACTTACCCATGAAGCAGAAAAATGCAGTTTAAAAGTTGGAGACTACATACTGAAAGTTAACGGCAAGAGCATAAAAGAAATAAGGAATGAAAAAGCAATATATTCCAACTTCAGCAAAGTGTCTTCAGATCAGTATGATGATGCCTATGCGTCTTTTTCAGGAGATTCTGTAAGGTATACCATCAAACGCGATGATAAAAAAATGGATGTTTATATTAATGACTTCAAAATATATTGGGGTGATTTCATAAGCGAAAAAATGGACACCATAAGAATAATAGATAACGACATTTGTTATATAAATCTTGGCTGCATACCATACGAAACATTGAGAAAGCTTCTTCCAGAAATAAAAGACAAGAAGGGAATAATCTTCGACATGCGCGGATATCCCGATAAATGGAATGAAACAAGAAAGGAAATTGCCCGTTTCCTTTATCCTAAGCAACAGGTAATATGGAACTATGCCTATGCAGACACACGACACCCCGGCACATTTAGAAAAAGCAAATACAAAGGAACATTTGGCGAGAATAATCCCGAATATTATAAAGGAAAGTCCATTGTCCTTGTTAACGGAATGACAATGAGTGCAGCTGAGCATGTGGCAGAAATAATAAGTAACAGCCACAACAGTATAGTGATAGGCGAACAGACTGGAGGCGTACTGGGACGCATAAGTTACGCACCTTTTATATCCGGAAGAGCGGCAAGATTTACTGGAACCGCCGTATATTTTCCCAACGGAGACTGCACATACCCAAACGGCATACATATAGACAAATATGTTTATCCAATGCCAAATGATGTCAGAAACAATATTGACAGAAAAATAAAAACAGCAACAGATATTATAAACAAATATTAAAATGAAGGTTTCAGTAATTATATCTGCATATAATGGAGAAAAACATCTAAATGAATGCCTAAACAGCATTTTAAGCCAAACTCTATCAGATTTTGAGGTAATTTTAATTGATGATATGTCTACCGATAAGACAATTGATATCGCACATGAATATGAACGACATGACAAACGTTTCCATGTATATCAAAATGCAATGCACAACCACTCCAATGCTCTCAACATAGGATTAAAACATGCATGTGGCAAGTATATTGCAAGAATAGACCAAGATGATGTTATGACTAAAGAAAGACTTAAAGTCCAATCCGAATACATGGATAAACATAAATTTATATCCGTTTGTGGAAGTTGGGTTAAATATTTTGGAGATAAGAACGGAGATTGGCATCAAATGTCTGGAGAAATAATACATCCATTGTTTTCTTTATTATTAGGCACAATTATGTTTAATCCCTCGACTATGATAAGAAAAGAATTTTTAGATAAAAAAAAGATAGAATACAATAAAAAGTTCTTCTTTGCTGAAGACTTCAAATTGTGGAGTGATATTGCCAAAGCAGAAGGTAAATTTTGTATTATTCCTTATTACCTCACCATGTATAGGATCTCATCACAACAGGCAAGTTCAAAACACTACGAAGAACAATATCAAGAAGCACTTGATATAAAAAATGATTTGCTTAATTATCTAATAGAAAACAGGTATTTCCCTGAGAATAACAAAATAAAAAATGTATTTGAGATTTTGGATGAATATAATAATAACAATCTGATAAGACCTGAAACAATCTTTCAATTAGCACATGAAATTCTGATAAATAAAGAAACATATCTATGATTGATACTATTCTTATATCAGAACATGCCATTTGTTAAAAGCCATAAACATCCTATCAACATGATAAAAATATTATCCTTTATATTATTAGTCTTTGCATTTGCCGCCAATACAATGTCATCACCGAAACAAGATATTGAGGTGACGGCATTCTATTCAGACTTTGTATATAAATATGACACCATACCGGAAAAGAGTTGGACTTATCATCCTTTCGTGCAACTGCGTATAAAACAAATATTTAACGACAACGAAAAAGGCAATGCATACCGGTTTAGACACGATTTATGGCTCAACAACATTGTTGCAGACATCACAATAAAGGACGCAACGATATATACAGACTCCGGAACCTACCATGCCAAAGGAGCAAAAGAACTCATTGAAAGAATAAACAAAAAAGACTACGGAACATTACACCAAGTGACTTATTCCATAAACCCTTTTGAAGGATTAGGCTTGAAATATCCTCCACAGGCTCTTTATGCTATGCCGGAAATGGGACAGTCGTGGTTCATCTCAAGCTATAACAACAAAGACTCGTTACATGTTTCATTCAATATTGACAGGTCACTGTTTCACATAAGGAGCAGTAAACGCATAAAAGAGATTAACGGGAAACCGTCAATCGTTTTCAGCACCGATGAAGAAGAACCTGCATTCTACCTGTTCTATCTTCCTGCATACAACCATTTTAGATATACGGAAGGCAAACGCGTTATAGACTTAATCTCCGAGAGAACTGACTCCACGAAGAGCGGAAACGGCTCCATTGTATATAAGCAACATGATACTACAGAAAACAACCGTATTGAAGAACGTATCAAAAAAACAATAAATACACTTGACAGGCATATAGGCAGAGAGGCTTCGCCCGACTCCATTTTCATCGTGAAGAGCGAACAAACACTCTACCGGAAAATGGGAGATATTGAAACAAGAGCTGTTTTCAGCAGGGCACATCGTGACAATAAATATTCTCTGATATTGCTTGACAACTCGCATTACGACACATACACGCTGATGCACGAGGTGCTGCATACCTATCTGCCGGAAATTACTAAAAACAACGACAATTTATACGAGTATGGTTTCTTCAGTGAGAGCCTTGTAGAATTTCTGGCTGCCGTATTCTACGAAGAGGCTTTCAACGACAGTATCTTTGACAAAAAGATAAGAAATATGCTTAAGAACGGATTGAACAGGCAAAAGGCAAGAGAACTGCTCAAGGAAAACAAGAAAAACTCAATATCACTTGAGGACAAAGAGAAAAACACCTCATGGATATATTACGATCTCCTGCCGCTACTACTGAAAGTATATGCCGAAGAGAGCGAGAAAGAACAGGACTTTACAACAGCTGTCATCGACTACCTGAATACATCAGACAAGAATAATGAACCCACATTCAAAAAATTCTCTTCATTCATGAAGGAAAGAGGATTTGACAATTTAAAGACTGTATTCAACTTTTAATATAAAATTCATCGGGATGATGAAGACGTTTCCACTATATACCCAACATGACGCGATGGACTGCGGCCCTACATGCCTGCGGATGATAACGGCTTTCTATGGAAAGAATTACCCGCAGGCATACCTGCGTGAGCAATGCTTCATAACCAACGAAGGAGTATCTATGCTTGGCATTAGCGAGGCGGCAGAGAAAATCGGAATACATACCATTGGAGTTCAGACTGACATGGAAAGACTGAACAACGACGTGCCCCTGCCCTGCATATTGCACTGGAACCAAAACCACTTTGTGGTATTATACAGGATAAGGAAAACAAAAAGAGACACTTTCTTTTACATAGCAGACCCTGCCGGAAGCAAGATTAAATATAACAAGGAGGAGTTTATGCGCTGCTGGATTAGCAGCAAAAGCGGAGACAACAAAACAGGCGTGGCATTGTGTCTTGAGCCGACACCAGAGTTTTACAATAATGACATCTATGACGACGAACCGACAAACAGAAAAACCTTCTCTTTCCTCTTCTCGTACCTGAAGCCTTACAAGGCTCTCATCGTGCAATTGTTCATAGGGCTTGCCGTGGGGTCTGTGCTGCAACTGATACTCCCGTTCCTCACACAGTCTATTGTCGACTTCGGTATAACAAATCAAAATATAGGCTTTATATACCTTGTGCTGCTGGCACAGCTTATACTTGTAATAAGCAGTACATCGGTAGGATTCATAAGGGGATGGATACTGCTGCACATAGGCATGAGGGTGAACATATCTCTTATTTCCGACTATTTGGCAAAACTGATGCGCCTGCCCGTGGCTTATTTTGACACTAAAATGACGGGAGACATACTGCAACGCATAAACGACCATACCCGTATACAGTCTTTTTTGACAAACACGAGCCTCTCTACCTTGTTCTCAATAGTGAATGTCGTTATATTCGGCATGGTGATACTGTTTTACAATGTGGTGATATTCTGCATTTTCTTCGGCGGAAGCCTGTTGTACATAGCATGGGTATGGATATTCATGAAAAGGCGCGCCACGCTCGACCATAAGATGTTTGCACAAAATGCCGCAAACCAAAGCAACATGGTGCAGTTGGTGAACGGCATGCAGGAAATAAAACTGAACGCATGTGAGCAGAGAAAGCGCTGGGAATGGGAACACATACAGGCACGGATATACAAAATAACGGTAAAAGGGCTTGCACTGGCACAATACCAACAGTCGGGCGGAATACTTATAAACCAGTTGAAGAACGTAATAATAACAGCACTTGTGGCAACCTTGGTTACAAAAGGAAAGATAACCCTGGGAATGATGATGTCCATACAATACATAATAGGACAGCTCAACAGCCCGATAGACCAGCTTATAAGTTTCTTCCAACAATACCAGGATGCACGTCTGAGCCTCGACCGCCTGCAAGAAGTGTATGACAAGGAAGACGAGGTGGCACAGGGAAAAACGCTGATACGGCAAATAACAGACGCAGACATAGAGATAAAGAATGTGACGTTCAGGTATGACCAACTAAGCGAGAGGCCTGTGCTTGACAACATAAACATTGTAATACCCAAAGGAAAGACCACGGCGATAGTGGGACTTAGCGGCAGCGGAAAGACAACGCTTCTTAAAATGATACTCGGCTTTTACAAGCCGGACAGCGGGGATGTAATCATAGGCAACTCAAACATTGAGAATTATGACAAAAGGGCTTGGCGCAAGAGTTGCGGAATAGTGATGCAGGACGGTTTCATATTCTCAGACACCATTGCAAGAAACATCGCTCCTGAAGAGGAGCGCATAGACGAGGAACGGATGGTAAAAGCAGCCGGCACAGCAAACATAAGGGAGTTTATAGAAGAACTGCCTTTGGGATATAACACTAAGATTGGGGCAGAAGGGCACGGACTAAGCATGGGACAGAAACAGCGCATACTTATAGCAAGGGCTGTATATAAAAATCCCCGATATATCTTCATGGACGAGGCGACAAATTCGTTGGATGCCAACAACGAGAGCACTATAATGAAAAAACTGGCTGATTTTATGCACAGGCGCACAGCCATAGTCATAGCCCACAGGCTGAGCACGGTGAGAGATGCGGACAATATCGTGGTGATGAATGCCGGGAAGATCTGTGAACAAGGAAACCATGATGAACTTATATCCATGAAGGGTGCTTATTATGAACTTGTGAAAAACCAGTTGAACGTATAGGCAGATGAAAGAAGACAGGAAAGAAATAATATTAAGAAGCGACGAGATACAAGACATTCTATCCCGGCCGCCACACTCGCTGATAAGGACGGGAAGCGCGATAATCGGAACAGCCGTGACTATAATATTCATAGGATGCTTTTTATTTAAGTATCCGGACAAAATAACATGCAAGGCAACCATAACAGACACCAATCCGCCTACATGGATTATAGCAAATTCAACAGGAAAGATATGCGAGCTGTCTGTTGCCGAAGGCAAGTTCATTGAAAAAGGCAGAATAATTGCCGTGATAGAAAATCCGGCTGAAACAGAAGAAGTATTAAGGCTGGACACTGCGTTAAAAAAGCTGCATATAACCGGCGGACAGGAGATAAGCACAGACATCAAGGCTTATAAACTTGGTGATGTCCAAGAACACTACAACTCATTTATAAGAGCCGTAACAGAATATAACAGTTTTGTAAGAAACAACATATATGACGAAAAAATAAGGGCGGAAGAGACACAGCTGAAACCTTATACCGAATACAGGCAGTCGGCAGAGAGACAGCTGGCACTGAGCAACAAGCATAACAGAATAAAGGAAAACAATTATAAAAGGGAAATGAAACTGCATGAAAAGAAACTCATATCCACAGCAGACATGGAAACGGCAGAACAGGAACTGATAGGCGGACAGATAAATATAGAGCAGACAAAGACATCGCTTGCCAATACACGCATACAAGTTGCACAAATACAAAATAACATATCCGAACTACGCCTGCAGAAAGAACAGGAGCGCAAACAAGTTGTCACAGCCCTTAACAATTCTCTTGAAAGCCTGAGAAACGCCATAGGGCAATGGAAACAACGATATGTAATGTCCAGCCCTGTAAGCGGAATTGTATATTACAATAATATATGGAAAGAAAACCAAAACATATCGGCAGGTGAAAAAGGGTTCTCCATCATCGCTTCAAGGCAAGGCAGGGTGGTTGCCAAAATAAAGATTCCGGCAACCGGTTACGGAAAGGTAAAGACGGGGCAGCGGGTAAATATAAAAATGGACAGCTATCCGTATCTTGAATATGGCTTCCTGACAGGAACTGTAAAGTCAATATCATCCATGCCGGACGAGGGGCTGTATACTGCAACAATAAACATTGACAAAAACACCGTTACATCGTATGGAAAGAAAATTAAAACAGACGGAGAACAGACTGGTGTTGCTGAAATAATAACAGACGACATCAGCATCGGTGAAAGAATTCTGTTCCCACTAAGATACATTGTCAGCAACAACATTAAATGACATATCCATGCGCTGACAACCGAATAAGAATCATATTGCCGTAAGCTCTCCCGTTACAGAGTCCATGATATATCCACGCACGGTGATATCAGCCGGAACAAGCGGATGATTGCGCACAAGCTCCACCGTCTCCTGTACAGCCGTCTCCGTGTCTTCAAATCCGTGGAGCCACTCGCTGAGGTTTATCCCGCAATGCTTCATAAGAGTTATATGCTCTTCTGATATGCCACGACGGCGCATAAGGTCAAGCATCCCGGCAGAATTCATGCCTTGCACGCCACAGCCCGTATGCCCTATTATCATCACCTCGTCTACACCAAGCTCATATATTGCCACCAACAGACTGCGGACCGTGCTGTCAAAAGGGTTTGTTATTGTTCCGCCCGCATTTTTTATAATCTTCACATCACCGTTTTTTATACCCAGCGCGGCAGGCAACAGCTCTATGAGCCGCGTGTCCATGCACGTAACAATGGCTATCTTCTTGTCCGGATACTTGCTTGTGCGGTATCTTTCATATTCCCCTGCCGCAACAAACTTTTTGTTATATTCCAACATTTCATCTATCATACATCTTGATATTTAATATTGAACACTTTACCCTGCCTGTTCATAAAACAAATACGGCAGAACATATTGTGCAAAGTTACCTTAAATATCCATGAAAAACAATATTAAAATGATTTTCTTATATCGAAATCACATAAAGAGCCAACAAGAAGACGACGTCATTTAAACAGAATTTTATGTAAGTTTATTTATGTTTATGATTTTTTATGACATGAGAAATATTACGATTTGCTTGCATATAAGGTGCAGATAACAGTAGATAACGGGTGAATATGTCTTGAGACAACATATATGTCGACAGACAATACCGGTGGCATTATTTGATGACAAATACTTCTTTACCATGCAATTAATATCTCCTTACCATGCAACGGAGTATTAATTACCGTCTGAAAGGTAACCTCTTACATTCCGAAACACGGCATTTCACAACACAAGATGCCATCCCTTGCAAGACATTCCCGACCAGATTAATCCACAAAATAAGAAAAGGGAATACATGCCATTACATTACTATGCGCACATGAGAAACAAAAGAATGTGCATCCCGGCAATATGACAATGCAAATATACGAATAAGTCGAGAACAAAACAACAAATTCATTTGTTTTTTGTCGAGCGAAAGTATATAAGACGGAGTCAAATATACGAATAAGTCGAGAACAAAACAACAAATTCATTTGTTTTTTTGTCGAGCGGAAGTATATAAGACGGAGTAGAATACGATGTCAAATATACGCAATAAAAACAGTAATGTAAAGCGCGAATGGGATACATTATGCGATACACTGCAAAATAATTCTGACAGGAATACATATCTATAAACAACTTAACTTCAGACAATCTAAGAGTCAAAGAAAATAAACAGGCGGAAGACTGCACACAAACATTTTTTGATTTATATCAAAATAACATATATCCATTTCCACTTTTGACAGCAACAAGACATGTCAACAAAACAAAAAGACTACTTTTGCCAACCGAAAACGAGCATTTTGTACTGTATTTTCGCGACACAGTATATTTATGTTCCCGACAGGCACATATCTTAACACATTTTGTTTTTAGGCACTGTGCTGTCACTGATAGATAAATTGTCGCGAAATTAATCCTAACAAACCCAAAAAATCAACGGATGAAAAAGATTTTTACACTTGCACTACTGGCTTTGTTTACAATGTCCATAACGGCTGCAACAGGATTTCAAGACTTCAACAAATTGAAGCGTGAGGCTCATCTACAGTTAAAGAACGCTTCATTCAAAATGGGGAAGGCAGAAAAGCAGTCTGCTCCCAAGACAAATGCCCAGGCAGCCTCCAATGCACCTGAAAGCATTGTCGGCAAAAGTTTTATTACGGTTTATAACGACACCAAAGAAAACTTCAACGGCTTTTTCAATGTATCTGCCGACAACGACGGCATCATACTCGAAGGATTTGCAGAAGGATATGACGTAAAGGCATCATACGATGCAGCCACCGGAACAATAACAATACCTACAGGCGTTGTTGTAGGAACACACAGTAAATACGGCGACGTAACAATACATGCACTCACTTCTGAGTCGAAATACGATGACACGGTTATAAAGGGAACCGTAAGCGGCAACACCGTCACATTTGACAAGGGACTTTACGGCACTGTTGTATATCAGGGAGAGCAGGGTGGTCTGATTGTCATGAACAATATATCGACAACGGAAGCCAATGCCAAGATGTCGTTCACGGTCCAAACAGACAATTATGAATGTCCGCTACAGGTTACCAAGACCGCCGAGAACACCCTCAGCATCGTAGGCATCAACACGATGTTCATGCCCGGATATTTCTACAACGTCCCTGTCACTTTCGACACTACGGCAAAAACAGCCATACTAAAGACAGAAAGCCCCATAGGACACGCTATCTCTACAAATGGCACCGGCGTCAAGAACATATACTATATGTTTAACAGTACAGCAGACGGACTGACACGCAACCCGTCTTTCAGCGTAACGACAACAGACAATGGTTCCGTGATTTCTGCAAAGTCGGACCTCTTCCTCGGTTATGACGCCAACGGCGCAGGAAGCTACAACGGTCTGATATTAAACAATGTAAAGTTTGACATTGACTATAACATCTTCACACAGGAAGTAACAGAAGATCCTTATGCAGACCCGACAAGTGCCACAGTAGACGGCATAACATACAGCCTTGACAACGATGCCAAGACAGCAGAGGTTACAGGATGTCTCGGAAGCGTGAGCGACCTCAACATACCTGCATCAATAAATGCCAACGGCAACGTATATGCCGTGATTTCCGTTGCAGAAAGGGCTTTCTATGCAAACCGCACTCTCAGGACAATACGCATTCCGGCATCTGTCAAGACCGTTGGCAACGATGCCTTCCGCAACGCAAGCAACGTGAGAAGCCTTTATATTGCCGATTTGGCGGCATGGTGCGCAATAGAGTTCTACAACGGCAATGCCAACCCGCTATACAACGTATTCCCGACATTGGAAAAGAACTGGGGCAAGGTGTATATCAACGGTACCGAAACGACAGAGGTAACCGTGCCGGAAGGTGTGACGAAAATAGGACGCTCATTCTATGGCTTCAAGGCAATGACAAGCATAACACTTCCTTCCACGCTTAAGGAACTCGGCGACCAGGCATTCGCAAACTGTACAAAGCTGACAACCGTAACCATACCTGACGGAGTGGAGAAGATCGGTTCTTCTTTCTGGAGCTGCGAAGGACTTACAGAGATAAGCGTGCCGGGAAGCGTCAAGACACTCTCTGGAAGTACATTCTATGGATGCAGGAACCTTAAGACCGTAACTTTGGCTAAAGGTCTTGAAACAATAGGACGAATGACATTCAGCAGTTGCCGTGCCATTGAAACAATAACAATTCCTTCTACGGTAAAGGCTATAGAACTCATGGCTTTCTACGGATGCACAGGCATAAAGGAGATTACATCTCTCAACACCGTGCCTCCGACATGTGCAACAGACGGAATGTTTGAAGACTTCCTTACGGCTACTCTCCACGTTCCGGCAACATCTGTAGACGACTACAAAGCTGCTACAAGCTGGAAGGAGTTTACAAACATCGAAGGCATAACACCGACAGGCATCGACGGAATTGAGAACGACAACGTTAATACGGGAAGAGTTTACTACAACCTGCAGGGCATTAAGGTTTCTGAAAACAACATTACTCCCGGAATATACATCATACATGAAGGTGCCAAGACCACAAAGGCATATGTAAACGCAAAATAATCCCTAATCAGGATTAAGCAACACATAAAAAACACAACGGAAGCAAGTGTATATGCCTACAACTTGCTTCCGTTCTTTTTTACCGCCTTTCCTAAATCCGTGCAAAGGTTGCATTCATGACGGGACCTGACGGCAAAAGACCATTAATTTCTCATACGGAAAATTTTATTTTAAGAATTATTTTACTTATATTTGCGTTTTCTTATAAATCGTACGCCGCACATACAGACGGCTGACGTTGTATAAACAAAGACAGAAATGGATATAAAAGACGACATAAAGAACGCCGTAGAGGTGATGAAACGCGGCGGAGTGATATTATATCCCACCGACACAGTGTGGGGAATAGGCTGCGATGCAACCAACGCGGAGGCGGTGGCACGGGTATACAGGATAAAGCAGCGCGACGATTCGAAAGCACTTATATGTCTGGTGGATTCTGACGTGCGCCTGCAAAGATATGTGCGCAACGTGCCAGAAGTGGCATGGGACATAATGGAACTGTCTACAAAGCCCACAACCGTAATCCTCGACGATGCTGTAAATCTTGCGCCTAACCTTATAGCCGATGACGGAAGCATCGCCATGCGCATAACGAGGGAGCCGTTCTCCAAAGAGCTATGCTACCGTTTTCAAAAACCCATTGTATCTACAAGTGTTAACATCAGCGGCGAACCGGCAGCACAGAACTACCGGGACATTTCGCCCGAGCTGCTTGAAGCCGTGGACTATGTATGCTTTACGCGCCGGCAGGAACACAAGCCGCACGCACCGTCGAGCATCATAAGGCTTCAGAAAGACGGCAGGGTTGAAATCATCAGAGACTGAGACAGGTCATATTGCCTTATAAGAAGAAAAGATAAAGGGAGACAGAAGAAACGACAGACACACGCTTATGAGCATTGAAGATATAGGAATAACAGCAGAAAAAGAAAAGAGCGTCAGGGAAAAGCTAGTGGAATGGTGCAAGACACACCTTACGGACAAGCAGTTTACACTGATATTGAGTTTCTTCGTCGGTCTGTTCGCGGCTGTGGCGGCATTTATCCTGCACTGGATAATAAAACAGATAGAACTGCTTTTGACGGAGGGTTTTGACAAGGACAACCTCAACCTGCTCTATCTTGTATATCCCGTGATAGGAATTTATCTTACATCGCTGTTTGTAAGATATATCGTAAAAGACAATATCAGTCACGGCATAACAAGGATATTGTATGCCATTAGCGGCAACCGCAGCAAGCTGAAGGGACACAACTGCTGGAGTTCGGTCATTGCCTCGGCAATAACAATCGGTTTCGGAGGAAGCGTGGGCGCCGAGGCACCGATTGTTCTCACAGGCTCTGCAATAGGCAGCAATCTCGGTCAGATGTTCAAGATGGACAACAAGACGCTGATGCTGCTTGTCGGCTGCGGTGCGGCAGCGGCAATTGCCGGCGTGTTCAAGGCTCCCATAGCCGGACTGGTCTTCACGCTCGAAGTGCTGATGATAGACCTTACGATGGCGTCATTGCTCCCGATACTTATATCCGGCGTAACGGCAACATGTTTTACATATATCTTCTCCAACGGCAACTCGCTGTTTCAGTTCCACCTCGACGGTGCATGGATGATGGAACGTGTGCCGGCATACATATTTCTCGGTGTGTTCGGAGGCATTATCAGTCTCTATTTTATCCGTACAATGAACGCCTGCGAAGGCATTTTCGGACGGCTGAAAGAACGCCCGTATGCCCGTCTTATGCTTGGAGGCATACTGCTCAGCACGTTGATACTGTTCTTCCCTTCTCTATATGGGGAGGGTTACAGCAGCATAAACATCCTGCTCAACGGCAAGACGGAAGCCGACTGGGAGACAATCCTCAACAACTCAATGTTTGCCGGACATGGCAACATGCTCATACTGTACATCATAATGGTGCTGTTCACCAAGGTGGTGGCTACATCTGCAACCAACGGAGGAGGAGGATGCGGAGGAACTTTCGCTCCGTCATTGTTCATGGGAGCGTTCGGAGGCTTTCTCTTCGCACGCGTATGGAACATGCACGGAATAGGTGTATATATACCGGAAAAAAACTTTGTTATGCTTGGCATGGCGGCTGTAATGGCTGGAGTGATGCACGCCCCGCTGACGGGTATCTTCCTGATTGCCGAGATTACGGGCGGATACCAGCAGTTCATCCCGCTGATGATTGTATGTATATGCTCGTATCTCACCATAATAATATTCGAGCCGCATGGCATATACGGAATGCGTCTGGCACGTGAGGGCAAGCTGATAACGCATCATACAGACCACGCCGCACTGACACTGATGAGCCTCGACAGCGTCATAGACAGACATTTCACACCGGTACGTCCCGAGACCGAGCTTGGAATGCTTATACATTCGATAAGCAAGAGCCGCACCGACCTGTTGCCGGTTCTCGACAAGGACAATAATTTCATGGGAGAGATTGATATTTCAAAGTTGCGTCATATCGTATTCCGCACAGAGCTTTATCATAAGTTCAAGGTTGCACAGCTGATGTCGCAGCCGCCGTGCAAGCTTGGAGTAAACGACTCCATGAGAAAGATAATGAAACAGTTTGAAAAGACAAATGCAATGATGCTGCCTGTAATGAACGATGACAACCGCCTTATAGGATACGTAAACCGCATACACCTATATGGGGTTTACAGGCAGATGGTTGCCGACTTGTCGGCGGAATAAAAGTATAATAATTACGAATTTTGAATTTTGAATTACGAATGATGAGTTATCAGTCTTTGGCTGATGAAGAATTGAAAATTGAGAGTTCCACAAGTTGTCATTGTTGCTACAATTGTGTGAATATTAATAATTATTCGTAATACAATAATTCTTCATCAGCCAAAGGCTGATAACTCATCATTCGTAATTCAAAACTCGTAAATCCTTTCGCCCATTACAGAAGTCGGAAGCACTCATGCGTTTCTTTCCGCTCAACTGAAGAACATTTATTTTAAGAAGTTCATCAAGGGTAGAGATATACATACAACCTTTTTCGATTATTACCGTACCACATGGCGATGTGCTCCTTATACCGGTTTTGGACGTCTCGTAAATCTTTAAGACGGTCTCCTTTCCGTCATCAGCAACAACGCTTGTCCATGCACCGGGATAAGGCGAAAGCCCTCTCACAAAGTCATAGATTTTCTTTGCAGGCATGTTCCAGTCTATACGGCATGTCTCCTTGAATATCTTCGGGGCATGATGAAGAACGTCTCCTGTAGCAACCATATCCTCCTGAGGAAGCGAGGCTACATGTCCGTCACCCTCGATTATACGGTCAGTCGTCTTAATTGCTATCTCTGCACCAAGCCGCATAAGACCATTATAGACATCTTCTACATTATAATCATCCATTATCTCAAAAGGCTCCTGCATTATTATCCGTCCTGTATCTATGTCGTGGTCAAGGAAAAAGGTCGTCACCCCTGTCTGTTTCTCTCCGTTTATCACAGCCCAGTTTATCGGTGCGGCACCCCTGTACTGCGGAAGCAATGCAGCATGGACGTTGAATGTGCCATATCGCGGCATATCCCATACAATCTCAGGAAGCATACGGAATGCCACAACAATCTGCAAATCGGCTTCATAAGAACGTAACTCCTCTACAAAAGCAGGGTCTTTCATCTTTTCCGGCTGAAGCACAGGCAGCCCTTTTGACAGCGCATACTGCTTTACAGCCGACGGCTGAAGTGTCTCATGATGGCGTCCGACAGGCTTGTCGGGCTGCGTAACAACGGCTACGACATTATAGTCTCCTTCAACAAGAGCACGCAGCGTCTCCACTGCGAACTCCGGAGTCCCCATGAATATAATACGTAAATCTTTCTTCGTCATGTTATATCATTTTAATATGGAATATAAAAGCGGGTGTGTCAAAATGCAACTCCCTGAGATTGCAGGGAGATATTTACACAACATGCGCATTTTGACACACCCTCTTAACCGTTAATCTATAAAAGCTTTATTCAACCGTAACAGCCTTTGCGAGATTGCGCGGCTGATCCACATTCAATCCCTTATCCACTGCCACATGATATGCTATCAGCTGCAAAGGAATGACTGACAACAACGGTACGATGGTAGGAAGCGTGGCAGGAACCTCGATAACGCTCTCTGCAAGCTTCTTCACCTCCTCATCACCTTCGGTCACGATTGCTATGATACGCCCGTTACGGCTCTTCACTTCTTCTATATTGCTTATTATCTTCTTATACAACTGATGATGTGTAGCCACAAAGACAACGGGCATATCCTCATCAACCAATGCTATCGGACCGTGCTTCATCTCCGCTGCCGGATACCCCTCTGCATGTATATAGCTGATTTCTTTCAGCTTAAGAGCACCTTCCAGTGCCACCGGATAGTTAAATCCACGTCCCATATACAGCGAGTTGCGCGCATCTTTCAGCACATGTGCAATTTTCTTTATACAATCATCCTTATCCAAAATTCTCTTCATCTTCTCCGGTATGCGTGCCAGTTCGTCTATATGCGCCTCATAGTCAAGCTGATTTATCGTGCCAAGCTCGTGTCCGAGGGCAAGGGCGAAAAGTGTCAGGACTGTCACCTGACCGGTAAACGCCTTCGTGGATGCAACACCTATCTCCGGTCCAACATGTATATATATTCCCGTATCAGATCCTCTTGATATGCTTGAACCCACTCCGTTTACGATACCGAAGCACAATGCACCGTTTTTCTTTGCAAGTTCGAATGCCGCCATGGTATCTGCCGTCTCACCGCTCTGCGATATTGCGATAACCACATCGCCCGGCTGTATTACGGGATTGCGGTAACGGAACTCCGAGGCATATTCAACTTCAACAGGTATCTTGCACCACTGCTCTATGAGCTGTTTGCCTATAAGCCCCGCATGCCATGACGTACCGCAGGCAACTATTATAAATCGGTTGGCACGCAACAGCTTGTCGCGGTGCAGATTGATAGCACTGAGCACAATCTTGCGTTCATCCGGAAGCAACCGTCCGCGCATGCAGTCGGTGATACATTTGGGCTGGTCGAATATTTCCTTAAGCATAAAGTGTTCATATCCGCCCTTTTCCAATTCTTCAAGGCTCATGTCAACCTCTGTTATCTCCGCCTTCACGCCACAATTCTCAAAGTTGCGTATCTCCACGTCTTGCCCGACCTTTATCAGAGCCACCTCGTTATCGTTGAGATACACCATGCGGTTGGTATATTCTATTATGGGCAAGGCATCCGATGCAAGGAAAAATTCTTTGTTGTCCTCCCCTATTCCGATGACAAGCGGACTGCTCTTTCGTGCCACGACAATCTTGTCCGGGGCATTACGGTCAACAACAGCTATGGCGTATGCCCCCACAACGCGGTGAAGAGCTTCGAGAACGGCACCTTCGAGGTCTTTGTTCTGCCTGTCCTGTATAAACGATATGAGCTGTACGAGTATTTCCGTGTCTGTAGAACTTTTGAATACATAGCCTTCCTTCTCAAGCAGGTCTCTCAAACTGGAATAGTTTTCTATTATCCCGTTATGCACGAGGGCAAGACGACCATTTTGCGAAACATGCGGATGCGCGTTTAGGGAAGACGGCTCGCCGTGTGTAGCCCACCGCGTATGAGCTATGCCCAGTTGTCCGGAACAGTCGTTGCCGTTTACAAGAGCCTCAAGGTTTCTTACCTTTCCTTTCTCTTTATATACATTCATATTGCCCTCATCGCTTACGAGAGCCACTCCTGCCGAATCATAACCACGGTATTCCAGACGTTTAAGACCTTTTATTAATATAGGATAGGCATTTCTGAAACCTATATATCCAACTATTCCACACATAAACTATGCAATTTTATTTATATCCAATCATGAACCGAAGCCCCGGAATAACGAAGGTTGGCGCACGTTACAAGGCGACAAACATCAACAGACTGCTTCCATTCATATATTAACGTTTGCAAAAATAATACATTTCGCATAAATAACAAAATATACACTATTTTCTTTAATCTTTAGAGGGATATCTCCACCCCAATAACTAAATGCGCCGTTACCAGTCTCTACTAAAGTTGACGGAATATACATTTGCTGTAAAAATAGCATTATCATCCGCAATTATGGAAAGGAGTTTTATATGATAGCGGATTATCTTTGCAGAAACAGAACAAAACTCGGTAAGATAAGTGCAACACCGTTGCGCGAAGTCTTGAAAGACTTGACAACTGAAAAATAACAAACAAGCTAAAAACATAAAGAATATGAATTACGTAAAACTGAACAACGGCATAGAAATGCCACAAATGGGTTATGGCGTTTACCAAGTGTCATCACAGGAATGTGAACAGTGTGTGTCTGACGCCCTCAGCGTGGGCTACCGCATGATAGACACGGCGCAGGCTTACCACAATGAGGAGGGTGTGGGCAATGCCGTAAAGAAGAGCGGCATCGACCGCAAGGAAATTTTCCTCGTGAGCAAGGTGTGGATTTCCAATTACGGTTATGAAAAGGCAAAGGCTTCCATCGACGAGAGCCTGCGTAAGTTGCAGACCGACTACA
>ERZ840371.930-NODE-930-length-33367-cov-14.395083_pt1 | contig 33367 bp, 28 predicted proteins | sample MGYA00519937_ERZ840371 | MGnify/ENA primary metagenome ERZ840371 (study PRJEB31850, sample SAMEA3708873) | human gut metagenome | biome: human gut; feature: human-associated habitat; material: faeces | place: China | collected 2014 ... | reverse complement strand
ACGGGCGGCGGCTCGATCCGCGTGCTCTCGGAGGGCTATGCGCCCGTGGAGATTCCGCTCCGGGACCTCGCCCCGTGCCCGGAGGAGTGCGGCACGACCGCCGCCCTCGTGCGGGGCGTCGCGGCGGCGTTTGCCGTGCGCGGCGCGGCGCTCGGCGGGCTCGAGGTGCATGTGCGCTCGGACGTCGCGCCCGGCTCGGGGCTCTCGAGCTCCGCCGCGTTCGAGGTGCTGCTTGCGCGGGTGCTGAACGCCCTCTTCTGCGGCGGACGGCTCAGCCCCATCGAGCTGGCGCAGATCAGCCAGCGCGCGGAGAACGTCTATTTCGGCAAGCCCTGCGGCCTGATGGATCAGCTCGTCTCGAGCATGGGCGGTCTGGTGTACATCGACTTCGCCGACCCCGCGCAGCCCGCTGCTGAGCGCGTCAGCTTCGACTTTTCGCACTGCGGGCATGCGCTCTGCATCGTCTCCTGCGGCGCGGATCACGCGAACCTCACGGCGGACTATGCCGCGATCCCGGACGAACTCGCGCGTGTGTGCGCCGTGTTTGGGAAGACGTACCTGCGCGAGGTGGACGAGGAGGATTTCTGCCGTCAGCTCCCCGCCGTGCGCGCCGCCGCGGGCGACCGCGCCGTGCTGCGCGCGATGCACGTCTACGACGAAAACCACCGCGTCCGCGCCGAGGTGCAGGCGCTGCGCGCAGGCGATTTTGCGCGCTTTCTGGCGCTTGTAAACGCATCCGGCGACTCCTCGTGGGAGTACCTGCAGAACATCACGCCCGCCGGTGCCACCGCGCGGCAGGACATGGCGCTCACGCTCGCACTCTGCCGCCGCCTGCTCGCGGGGAGCGGAGCCGTCCGCGTCCACGGCGGCGGGTTCGCGGGGACGGCGCTTGCCATCGTCCCGGAGGAGCGGATTCCATGCTTCACGGCGGGGCTGGAGCGGGCGCTCGCCCCCGGCTGCTGCCGCGTGCTGCGGGTGGGGTGATTTCTGCAAGGGAATTGGCGGTTGAATCGGCGTGTTCTGCCTCCGGCGGCATACTTTTTGCTGCCGGAGGCAAGACAAGTCACACAAAAGTGGGCAGAGCCGTCTGGCTCTGCCCACTTTTTGCGTTTATCCGGCAATGATTACGCCCTTTTCCAATCGGCGACCTGCCCGCGCAGCCACTCGCACCACGCGTCCACGCCCTCGCCGGTCTTGGCGGAGATGGGAAAAATCTCCAGCTTCGGGTTGCGCATGCGCGCGTACTCGACGACCTTCTCCATGTCGAAGTCGAAATACGGCAGGACATCGATCTTGTTGATGATGAGCGCGTCGCAGACCGTGAAGATCAGCGGGTATTTCAGCGGCTTGTCGTGCCCCTCCGGCACGGAGAGGATCATCGCGTTTTTCACCGCACCGGTGTCGAACTCCGCCGGGCAAACGAGGTTGCCGACGTTCTCGAGCACGACGAGATCCAGCTCGTCCGTCCCGATCTCGCGCAGCCCCTGCTCGGTCATGCCCGCGTCGAGGTGGCACATGCCGCCCGTGTGCAGCTGGATGGACTTCACGCCCGTCTCGCTGATCGTCCGCGCGTCGACGTCCGAGTCAATGTCCGCCTCCATCACGCCCATGCGCAGCTCGCCCCGCAGGCGCTCGATCGTACGCAGGAGCGTCGTCGTCTTGCCGCTGCCGGGAGAGGACATCAGGTTCAGCAGGAACGTCCCCTTCTCTCCCAGCGCCGCGCGAACGCGCGCCGCCTCGCGGTCGTTGTCGGCAAAGACGCTCTCCTTGACCTCGATAATCTTGTATTTTTCCATACTAAATTGCCTCAATTTCCTTGATATTGATCTCGTTTCCGCGCAGAAGCCACGTCTTTTCGCTCCCGCAGTGCGGGCAGATGCGGCCATGGCGCACGGTGGGATACTCCGCGCCGCAGCCCTCGCAGTGCGTCACGGCGGGGAGCGTCTCGATCTTCAGCGCCGCGCGCGGCAGCAGCTCCGTCCGCTTTACCGCCCAGTTCCAGCAGCTGACCAGCTCATGCGGGATGGCACCGCTGACCTCGCCGAGTTCGAGCGTGACGGACGCGACGTCCGTCAGCTCCTGCTCGCGGCCGATCCCCTCGACGGCGCGGATGACGTGAAATACAATGCCCAGCTCATGCATATTACTTCTTCTTCCGCGCGGCGCGCTTGATCTTGATCTCACGCTTCACCATATAGGGCAGAATCGCCTTCATCTTGTCCTCCGAGGCGACCATCGTGCTGCACTCCGGGCGCTCGCGGTGGAGGTGGATCGCGTCAAAGGCGCACTTCGTGGTGCACACGCCGCAGCCGATGCACTTGTTCAGGTCAACGACGCTCGCGCCGCAGCCGAGACAGCGCGCCGTCTCCGCGCGCACCTGCTCCTCGGTGAAGGCGACGCGCTCGTCGCGGAACGTCCGGCGCAGCGCCTCGTTATAGCCGATGCGCTGGCGCGGGGTCGTGTCGTAGCTGTCGATGGGGATGAGGGCGTTTTTCTTGTCGAGCTCGATGAACTGGCGGCGGTTGCGTCCGATCGTGAGGTGCGCGCCCTGCACATAGCGGTGCAGGCTGATGGCGCCCTCCTTGCCCGCGGCGATGGCGTCGATGGCGAATTTCTGCCCTGTCACCGCGTCGCCGCCGGCGAAGATGTCCGGCTCGGCGGTCTGGCCGGTCACGGGATCGGTCACGGCCGTCCCGTTCGGGCGCAGCTCCACGGCCGTCCCGGTGAGGAGCGTACGCCAGTCGGCCTTCTGGCCGATGCAGTAGAGTACCGTCGTGCAGGCGGTCTCCTCGGTCTGTTCATCGTCGAACACGGGGGCAAAGCGCCCCTCGTCGTTCTTCACGCGCAGGCACTTGCGCAGCCGGATGCCCGTGCAGACGCCGTCCGCGGAGGTGATCTCCGTCTGGCCCCAGCCCGCGCGGATCACGACGCCGTCGCGCTCGCACTCGCTGCGGTCCTCCTCGCCCATGGGCATCTCGTCATAGCCCTCGAGACAGTACATCGTCACGCTCTCCGCGCCGCAGCGCACCGCCGTGCGCGCGACGTCCGCCGCGATGTTGCCGCCGCCGATAACGACGACCTTGCCGCTGAGCGTCTTTTCCCCGTGCAGATTGACCGCGCGCATGAAATCGATGCCCGCCTCCACGCCGCGCGCGTCGTCACCCGGCACGCCGAGCCGACCGCCGGACTGCAATCCGACGGCGAGGTAGAAGCCCTTGTAGCCCTCCTCGCGCAGCTGCGCGATCGTCACGTCGCGGCCGACCTCCACGCCGGTACGGAATTCCACGCCCAGCTCGCGCAGCACGTCGATCTCCGCCTCGACGACGTCCTTCTCCAGCCGGAAGCTGGGGATACCGTTCATGAGCATGCCGCCCGTACGCGCTTCCTTTTCAAATACGGTGGGGCGGTAGCCCTTCTCGGCGAGGTAGTACGCGCAGCTCAGACCCGCTGGGCCGCCGCCGATGATGGCAATCTTCTCGCTGAACTCGCCGTCGACCTTTGGGATGACCTTCTCGGGGACAAACCGCGTCGCGGCGTCGAGATCCTGCTGCGCGATGAAGCGCTTGACCTCGTCAATGGCGACGGCCTGATCGATCGTCCCGCGCGTGCAGGCATCCTCGCAGCGGCGGTTGCAGATGCGGCCGCAGACCGCAGGGAACGGATTTTCGCGCTTGATGAGCTGCAAGGCTTCGCGGTACTTGCCCTGCGCGGCAAACTTCAGATAGCCCTGCACCGCGATGTGCGCTGGGCAGGCTGTCTTGCACGGCGAGGTACCGGTATTGTAGCAGTTGATGCGGTTCCTGTCGCGGTAGTCGACGCTCCACTTTTCAGGCCCCCACTTGACATCGTCGGGTAATTCCTGACGGGGATATTCGATGTAGCCGTCCTTCGTGCAGAGCTTCTGTCCCAGCTTGACCGCGCCCGCGGGGCAGTTTTCGACGCAGCGGCCGCAGGCGACACAGCTCTCGCTCTCGACGCTCGCGACATAGGCGCTGCGCGACAGGTTCGGCGTGTTGAACAGCTGCGATGTGCGCAGCGCGTTGCAGACATTGACGTTGCAGTTGCAGATGCCGAAAATTTTCTGCTCACCGTCGATATTCGTGATCTGGTGGACAAAGCCGTTGTCCTCGGCCTTTTTGAAAATTTCGAGCGTTTCGTCCTTCGTGATGTATTCGCCGCGCTGTGTTTCGACGATGTAGTCGGCCATGTCGCCCACACCGATGCACCAGCTTTCGGCGTCGTCGCCGCAGCCCTCGCCGAGCTTGGCGCGGCTAGCGCGGCAGGAGCACATGCTCTTGGCGTACTTGCCCTCGTACTTGCTGAGCCAGTAAGAGATGTGCTCTAAGTCAACGGACTCGTTCTCCGTCTCGATGGCCTTTTCCACAGGGATAACGTGCATGCCGATGCCTGCGCCTCCCGGCGGCACCATGGGCGTGATCTTTTCGAGCGGGAGCATCGTCATGCGCTCAAAGAACGCCGCGACCTCGGGATGCTCGTCGATCTGGCTTTTGCGCATGTTCAGAAATTCCGCGCTGCCGGGGACGAACAGCGGCAGCACCCAGCGCTTTTCATGCTTGGGGTTCTTGCCGTCCAGGTTCTCCCAGTTGTACTCGATGATGCCTGTCCACGCCATCTCCGTGAGGAGCTTTTCGAGCGGCTCGCGCTCCATTTTGGTGAGCTTCATCAATTGCTCGGTCGTCTTGGGCTTGCGCACGCCCATTTTGAGCGCGACGTCGACCATCTCGTCGGTCATCACGCCGGCAAGGCCCCAGTACTCGGGGTCGTCCGCCGTGGCCTTGAGGCCGATGCGGTTCGTGATCATGCTGCCGAGCTTGAGGACGTTTTCGCGCGGAGCGTCCGTGCGGGGTATTTTGAAATCCAGTTTACTCTCGTCGAGAGGGAAATTCGTGGGCTTGCTGCCGTTGATATCGCTCATGTTCCTGCTCTCCCTTTTCGCGGCGTACCGCGTGCTTGCCGCCGCGCAGCAAAAATATCGCGCGGCGATCATCACCCATCTTATCCAAGCTCTATTTTACAGGAAAATGTTGGATTTTTCCATTGACTGATTCCATAAACCGCAGTCATATCGCTCAATTCCCCGCATTTTTGCGCAGATCGGCAGAATTGCCCAAATTTACAGATCAAGGAACCGCCGCGCAAGCGCGGGCACATTGGTGTTTTTGAGGCACACGACGTTCAGCTCGTGCACGCCCGTGAGCGGCGGGCAGGAAAAATGCCCGAACTGCGCATCATTCTTGACGACGGCCTCGTAGAGGAAGCTCACGCCGCAGCCCTCGCTCACCAGATGCCGGATGAGCTTGAAGCTGCTGATGCAGACATTCGCGCGAAACGCCTCGACCGTGTAGCCGCACTGCATGAGCTCTCGCTCTAAAATCTTTCGCGTACCGGAGCCAGGCTCGCGCAGGATGAGCCGCTCGGAAAAGAGCTCATCCATCGGCACCTCACAGCCAGAAAACGGGTGATCTTTCGCGCAGATGCCGATGTAGGGCTCGTTGCGCAGCAGAAAGCTCTCGTACCGGCTCTTGTCGAAAATGCCCTCGAGCACGACGAAGTCAAGCTCACCGCCCTCGAGCTGGGCGAGCAGGTGTGCCGTATTGTCGACGGTAAAAAAGAGCTCGTTGTCCGGTTCTTTCAAAAAGCGGATGATCTGCGGCAGCAGGATATAGTCGCCGATGGACTTCGTCGCGCCGATGCGAAGGCTCGTCTTCTCCTGCCGTTTGAGCGCACGGCGCAGCTCCTCGTCCTGATAGCGCTGGCTGATGGCATAGATCTCAAGCGTTTCGCCCTGCGGCGTTTTTCTGAGCTTTCGGCTGTCGTAGGTAAAAAGGCGCACGCCGTACAGCGCTTCAAGCGCCTGAATTTGTTTCGTCACGGCGGGCTGCGTCAAATGCAGCTGCTCCGCCGCCTTGCGGTAGTTCATCGTGGCGCACACGGTCAAAAAGGTCTCAAGCCGCTGGTCCATGTTCTCTCTCCTTTGTCGATAACAAACAGGAATCGACATATTCTTATTTATAATTTTATTATATCATAAGTCGGTGATATAATACACCCGCAACACGCATTGGAGGAGAGAAAAAGCACATGAAATTTATCGAATCCGTAAAGAAAATGCTGCCCGGCTGCGCCATCGCGCTCGTCATCGCCGTGGTGGCCAAGTTTTTAGAGCAGCTGGAGGAATCCGTGGGGCTGCACCTGATCGGCGCGTCGGTCATCGCGATGTTCATCGGCATGATCGTGAACCGCTTTTACGCGCCGAATGACAAGACGAAGCTCGGCATCAAATTCACCTCGAAGAAAATTCTGAAATTCGCCATCATCCTGCTCGGCGCCAGCCTGAACATCACGACCGTGCTGACGGTCGGTAAGTTCTCGCTCACCGTCATGCTCTTCACACTGGCGACGTGCTTCGGCCTCGGCTATGTGATCGGCAAGGCGCTGGGGCTTGACTGGAAGACGAGCAGTCTCATCAACGCGGGCACGGGCATCTGCGGCGGCAGCGCCATCGCCGCCATCGCGCCGGTCATCGAGGCAACGGACATGGACATCGCCTACGGCATGTCGGCAACGTTCCTCTTTGACACGATCATGGTCGTCGTGTTCCCGCTGCTCGGCCGCGCGATGAGCCTTTCCGACGCGGCGTTCGGCCTGTGGGCCGGCACGGCGGTCAACGACACCTCGAGCGTCGTCGCCACGGGCTACGCCTTCAGCGAGGCCGCAGGCGACTTTGCCACGATGGTCAAGCTGACGCGCACACTCGCCATCATCCCGACGGTGCTGGTCTTCGCCGCCATCAGCGTGCACCTCAAGAAAAAGGCCGCCGCGCAAAGCGGCGACCATGGTGTCAAGGTCAATATGAAGTCGGTGTTCCCGTGGTTCATCCTCGGTTTCCTTGCAATGTCCATTCTGTGCAGCGTCGGCGTCATTCCCGCGGGCCTCGCTACGACGCTCAAGAGTATCAGCAAGTTCCTGATGGTCGCGGCGCTCGCCGCCATCGGCCTCAATACGAACTTCGCGGCGCTGTGCAAGTCTGGCGCAAAGCCGATGCTTCACGGCTTCATCATTTCGCTGCTGGTCGTTCTTGTGGCGATTGCGGTCGAATATGTGCTCGGCATCGCGCCGAGCGGCACGCTCATTTAACCGTCCGCCGAAAGGATGAGATCGCAGCGGTTCCGCACATCGAGCGCGTCGAAATAGCGCTGCTCGAAAGGGATCCAGCGGTCGAAAAACTGCTTTGCATGCGCGGGCGCATTCCGTTTGAGGATGCGCTCGCGCTGTTTTTCTGCCGAAATCGGCAGAAAAACGGATAGATCGTAGTACGGCGCAAGGTCGGGGTGCATGGAGTACGCGCCCTCGACAATGTTGAGTGTTCCCGCCTTAATCCGCTGCGGCGGGGCGATGGTAAACGTCGCGCAGTCGAAGCGGCGGTAGTCGACGGGTCTTCCCTCGCGCAGAGGGATCAGCACCTCTTCCAAAAAGCGCTCGCGGTCGACGTTGCCGCCGGGCTGCGCGAAGCGCGCCTCTGTGCGCTGCTCAGGGCGGAGGAAAAAGTCGTCCATGTGGAAGACAGGACAGCCGTAAACATTTTGCAGCAGCTCGCCGAGCGTCGTCTTGCCGCTGGCGCTGCCGCCCTCGATGGCGACGAGCACGCGGCTTCTTTCCGCCGTCAGGCGGTCGATGCGCGCAAACAGCGGCAGCGCGCGGGCGAAGTCGCGCCGCAGGACGCGGTACGCGGGCGCGTAATTCTGCCGAAATATCTCGGAGTGGTGCAGCGGCAGAAAGCCGTCCTTGCGCCATCTCTCAACAGCTTCCGCCGTCTCCTGCGCAGAAAACGGCAGCTCGCCCGCGTCGGCCATTGTCTGCAAGGCGGTGAGCATCGCTTCGAGCTTTTCGCGCCCGCACTCCTCGTGCCGCGCAGAGAGGGCGAAGAGCCGCGCAAACGTCTCCGCGCTCAAGCCGTCCTGCAAAATGCCGAGGTGCACACGGCAGTAGTCGCCGCCGAGCAGCTCGACGAGCTCGGAGATACGGTCACCGCTTCGCGCCGCTTCGGCGCGGATGTAGTCTGCGGCGGCAGACGGGTCGGCGATCAGATGCTCGCAGCCAAAGGCGCTCTGATAGAGCGCCTTGAAGACGTCCTGAAGCGCCAGCTCTGGATAGCGCGCGCAGTGGGCGCGCAGAAAGTCGCGAATATCGGTAAAATTCGTCATAGCGGCGGGGTTCCTTTACCAAAAAGTTTCGTTTATCATAGCGCTTTTTCGCCCCTTTCGCAAGGGGCAAGGGATTGACAGCCCTGCGCTTTTTTGATAAAATTCCCGCGTCGGCACAAGCCGGCAGCGTTGGCACAAGCTGACTTTTCTTCCGCGCGTTCCCTGAAAGCAAACGAGGTATCACCAAGGTATCAATCTCCCTGCAAGGGGAATATTGATGCCTTTTCTTTGTCTTTTCAAGGGTTTTCGCGCAGAAAACAAGACGCAAGAGAGGATGAGAACACCGTGACGATCCTTGTCATCGACGGCCAGGGCGGAAAGCTCGGCAAAACTTTGGTCGAGAACATCAAAAAGTCCTTCCCGCACCTCGAGATCATGGCGGTCGGTACGAACAGCGCCGCTTCCGACGTGATGCGCCGCGCGGGCGCTGACCGCGTGGCCACGGGCGAAAACCCCGTCATCGTGGCCTGCCGCAGCGCGCAGATCATCGTCGGCCCCATCGGCATCGCGATCGCCGATGCGCTGATGGGCGAGATCTCCCCCGCCATGGCAAACGCCGTCGCGTCAAGCAATGCCTACCGTGTGCTCATCCCGATGAATCTATGCAGCACGTATGTCGCGGGCGTGGACAAAAAGTCCTCCGCCATTCTGGACGACGCCATGGCGCACATCCGTTCGCTGCTCGAAGGAATGGAGAACAAACCATGAACAACGCTGCCACTGCAACTGCCCGTACCGCTTCCCCTGTGAGAAAACTCACCTATTCCGCGCTCTTCCTCGCCTTGGCGATGGTCCTGCCGTTTTTGACCGGCCAGATCCCCGAGATCGGCTCCATGCTCTGTCCCATGCACATTCCCGCGCTGCTGTGCGGCTTCATGTGCGGCTGGCCGTGGGGACTCGCGGTCGGCTTTATCTCCCCGCTGCTGCGCTCGATGTCCGGCATGCCGCCGATCTGGATCGCTATTCCCATGGCGTTTGAAATGGCGACCTACGGCGCCATCGCCGGTCTTCTGTACCGCAAGCTGCCGAAAACAGGCTGGCGCATCTATGCCTCGCTCATCTCCGCGATGGTCGCGGGCCGCCTTGTGTGGGGGCTTGTGAAGTTTCTGCTCGCGGGCCTTCAGGGCACGGAGTTCAGCCTCGCCCTCTTCCTCTCCGGCGCGGTGACGACGGCCATCCCCGGCATCATCTTGCAGCTCATCCTCATTCCCATCCTTGTGGTGGTAATGGAGCGCACAAATATGGCGCTCGACGTGTGAGCACTTGATAAAAACAGAAAAGGACTTGGACGAAAGCGTCCAAGTCCTTTTCTTTATTCCTCCGCTTTACTCAGCAGCTTCGGCGCGCTCGTGTCCATCAAAAACGCCCCGAGCGGCGCGGTGATGACGATGCCGAGCACCGCGACTGACAGCACGATGCTGCCGCAGGGCAGCCCCGCCGCAAGCGGCACCGAGCCGATGGCCGCCTGCACCGTCGCCTTGGGAAGATAGGCAAACACGCAGTAAAGCCTCTCTTTCGCCGTGAGCGGCGTTCTGACAAGGCAAAGGCACACACCCACGGCGCGGAAAATGAGCGCCGAGAAGATCATGCCGACCGCCGCAAGGCCCACGCCCGCCATATAGCGGATATCGACCGCCGCTCCGACGAGGACGAACAAAACGACCTCCGCCGCCAGCCATAGCTTGCCGAATTTTTCAGAGAGCCGCTTGGCAACGAACGGCGTGCACTTCATCTTAAGTAAGCACGCCATGCTGACGACCGCGAGCAGACCCGACACCGGCACGATGCCCTCGAGCCAGCCCTCCGCCGCGACGAGCAGCAGCGAGACCCCCAGCACGATGATGACCTTCATGCTGTTGCGGATGCAGTGCGATCGGGCATAGGCAGTCTCGAAAAAGCGGCTGAGCAACCACCCGACAAGCGCACCCAGCGCAACGCCGAGCACAATCGATGCAGGGATGCTCAAAAAGTCCGCGGCGTTGGCGCTGCCGCCCTGTGCCGTGTGCAGAAACGTTGTAAACAGTACAATGACGAAGATATCGTCGCACGATGCGCCGGCCAGGATCATCTGCGGGATGCTCTTGTCCGTTCCGCGGCCGCTTTCCATCAGCTGCACCATGCGCGGCACGACGACCGCGGGCGACACCGCCGCGAGCACCGCGCCCATGACAGCCGCCTCCGCGTGCGTGATGCCGAGGAAGCACGGCGCGAGCAGCACATAGCCGATGATCTCGCATGTTGCGGGCAGGCACGACATCAAGATTGCCGGACGGCCGACCTTTTTGAGGTCGCCCAAATCGAGCGACAGTCCCGCCTTGAGCAGGATAATAACGAGCGCGAGCTTGCGCAGGTCGGCTGAGATCGACAAAATCGAGCCGTCCAGCACATTGAGCACGCACGGCCCCAGCAGGATGCCCGTCGCCAGCATGCCGATGATGCGCGGCAGCTTCAGCTTCTGACACAGCGCGGCCAGCGCAAGGCCAACCAAAAAGACGAGTGCGAGTGAAGTTAACATAAATTTCCTCCTCCGGACACAAAAAAAGCTGATGCCCCCTGTGACCGTTCAAAATCACAGAAGTCATCAGCTCAAAAAAGCGGTTTCGGCAGTGCCGTGGGAGAACCTCATTCCCGATTGCGCAGTATAGCAAAGCGCGGGCAAAAATGCAAGCCCTTTTCAAAAATCAGCGCTCGAACGTCACCTGATAGGCCCCCAACACCTGCGTGCAGGGGATGACGGCGGCATTTTCGACCGTGAAAGCCGCCTTTTCATAGTGCGTCGTCTCCTCTTCGGGGATGGCGGGCAGCGTTTTGCCAAGGCTGACACCGTGCGCGCCGCCTGCAAAGCGCCAGGCGAATTCACAGTCGCAGAATTCCTTGTTTGCTGTGATCTTCTCCGCGGGCACGAGCGTAAACGTACCGTCTTTCAAGTAATAGCAGCCTACGTTGTCCTTTTCCGCAGGGCAGCCGCCCTCGATGCCGACGCCGGTGAACGAGATCGTCAGCTCCGGCAGCGTGAAGGTCGTCTTTTTGCCGTCCTTCGTAAAGGGAACATCGTCCCAGCGGCCGATGTTGACCCAGCCGCGATTGTCGGCTTTTTCCGCGGCAGTGTTGAACTCGAGAGCCCCCGTTTTGCCGTCGCGCACCTCCGCGTTGATGCGCAGCACCGGCCGCAGCGAGGCAAAGCCCTCTGGCAGCAGGGCGCGCAGACGGTCCTGCTCCGCGCCGTAGGCCATGACAAACTGTTCAACGATCATTGCGCTTCCTCTGTTTCCTTTTGTGCGCGCTCCGCGTCTTGCCTCAGCAGCCGCAGATAGGCGTCGAGATAGAGCTTGTGCGTCACGCTTAAAAGTGCCGAGCGCAGCAGTTCCTTTTCATCCGACTCGTCCTGTCCGACGCTTGCAAGATGGTCGCTCGCGCCGAAGACATAGCGGATGAGATTTTCAAATTCCTCGCAGAAGTAGTGATAAGCGGTCGGCAGATCGTAGGTCTCGTGCTGAATGCCGATCAGCGCGCGGATGTCGTCCATCGCGACGACGCTCTTGATGCACGAGACAAAGATGAGGTACGCAATGCTCTCCGCGCCGTAGGCCTTTTTCTCTGGCCCGGGGATGATCTTCTGCTTAACATAATTGCTGACCATCGAGGCCGTGATGGGACTGAGCCCGCATCCCGTGATGGATTGATTGACATAACGCGTCACCTGTTCGAGATACAGCCCCACGTCGGGGATCTCCCCGAGCCGCGGGATATGAAATCTTCGGACAGACTCCGCCAGACGGCTGCGCATATTTTCGTCCATAGCTGCTCCTCCGTTCAAACTGCGTTTTCATCATCTTAAACTGTGGTTAAAAAAATGTCAATAAGTTTTCCAAAAACCGATTGACAGTTATTGAAAATCGTTGTATTGTAGTCAAAGATAATTTCACCTGACAACAGGTTTTTGAATAACCGATTATTTTTTTGGAGGCTTTCCCATGATGAAACTGATCGCCGACTCCTCTGCCAACCTCACGATGCTGGAGGGCGTAACCTATCAGAGCGTGCCCATGACCATCCGCGCCGGCGAGCGCGACTTCGTGGACGATGAAACGCTCGACACGCACGAGCTGCTCGACTATCTCGCGGCCCATAACGGCAAATCCGGCACGGCCTGCCCCAGCCTCGACGGCTGGCTCAAGGCGTTCGAGGGCGCGGATGAGATTTTCGTCATTACCATCACAAGCAGCCTGTCCGGCACCTGTGCCTCGGCCATGGCCGCGCGCGACGTGTATCTCCAGTCGCATCCCGAGGTCAAAATTCACATCTTTGACACGCTGAGCACGGGACCGGAGATGCAGTTGCTCGCAGAGAAGCTCGCAGAGCTGCACGCCAAGGGCCTCCCCTTCGATGTGATCTGCGAAAAGGCACAGGAATATCTTGCCACCACGCACCTCTTCTTCAGTCTTAAGTCCCTGCACAATCTGGCGCAAAACGGCCGCGTCAGCAAAATCGCCGCGGGCGCCATCGGCATTCTCGGCATTCAGATCCTCGCCACCGCAAGTCTTGAGGGCACGATCCAGCCCGTTGAAAAATGCCGCGGCGAAAAAAAGACGTGCGCGGCGATGGTACAGAAGCTTCTGGAAGCTGACTACCACGGCGGCAAGGTGCGCATCCACCACGCCGAAAATCCAGAGGCGGCTGGGGCGCTCGCCGCTTCGCTGCGCGGGCACTTTCCCGAAGCAGACATTGAGATCCGTCCCTGCCGTGGTCTTTGCAGCTACTATGCCGAGCGCGGCGGCGTGATTGTCGGTTTTGAGACGATGTAAAACCGAACAGACAGCAAAAAGCAGACGGCCTGCGTGAGCCGTCTGCTTTTCTTTATCTCTGCCATTAGGCAGTTGGAGTGGTATCGGAGGTACTGTCGCCCGCTGGGGCGTTGCCGTCAGCGGGGCTTCCCTGCCCACTGGGCGGTGTGGGGCGCTCGCCGCTGGGCATTTCGGGCACTTCCCCGTCGGGAAGCTCTGACTTCTCGCCGTTTGGCATCTGACCGTCAAAGCTCTCGGGCGGTTCACCGTCTGGCTTCTGTCCGCCGCCGGGGAAGCCGCCGCCCATGCCCATGCCGGTGGAAACCGTCCCGCTCTGCGCGGTCCCTTCGGTGGAGCTGTCGCCCGCCTTGAGGGTATACGCACTGTCCGCCACCACATCGGCAGATGAGAAGAGGATGAAGTTCGCACCGCATCTGGCTGTGCCGCTGTACACAGCATTGCCGTCGGCGTCTTCAATCGTGAAATCCGCGTCCGCGGCGATCAGGCTGCTCTGCGTACTGCCCGGCATGCCGCCAAAGCCCGTTGAGCCGTAAATGACGCAGGGCTGCGCGGACTCCAGGTTCATGCCCATGCCGCTGCTGCCGCCCGCGGCGAGCACCGTGCCGCCTGAGGCGGTGATGGTGCCGTCGGCGTCCAGCGGCTCGTTGTCCACCGTGTTGGCCGTCCAGACGATCACTGTGCCGCCCGTGATGGTCAGGTCACCGTTGGAGTCGAAGCCGTCGCCCGCGGAGGAATAGGCGTCGATCGTGCCGCCGGAGATCGTCATCGTGAAGTCATAGTCCGTCAGGTCGGAATTTGCCGCATTCAGGCAGTCGTCCGAGGCGTTGATCGTAATATCACCGGAGCAAACGTTCAGCTCCGCGCCCTCAAGGCCCTCGCAGCAATTCGTGATGTCGATCGTGGGGCCGTCCGTGCCGTCCGCACCGATGTTCAGCACCAAGTCGCAGTGAATGGCGTCATCCGCGGCGTCGATGGTCAGCGTGCCGCTCTCGACGTTCAAAAGCTGCTCGGCGTTGATGGCATCGTTGACGGGTGCATCGATATTCAGCGTCAAATCGCGGATCGTGAGCAACGCTTCGCCGTCCTCGTCCGTCGTCGCGCCGGATTTGATGCCGTTTTTGCCGTTGGCCGTGACGGTGAGCTCGCCATCGCCGCAGAGGGTGACTGTCGAGCCATCCTTACACTTAATGACGGCGTTTTCGGCATTTTCGTTTTCGGGGTAGTTGTCGTCATTGTTCTGCTCGGTATCGCTCAGGGAATTTTCCGTACCGTTGGAAACAAGGATGGTCACCTCGCTCGACTTGCCGCAGGTGATGGCGGCGGTGTTCTCACTCGTAAGTGTCAGGCCGTCCAGCACCAGCGTCACGCCGGTCGTACCCTTTTTCACCTTGATGGAGCCGTCCGCGCAGCTGCCGGAGACGGTGTAGGTACCACTCGACGTGATCGTGAGCGCCGTGCCGTCGATCTCGTAGCCCGTGTCCGTCTCGCCCGCAGCGGTCACGCCGCTGTCTGTAAAGGTAAAGGTCACATTGCTTGCCGTGTCCGCCGTACTATTATTTATCGTACCGGCGCAGGCCGTGAGCGACAGCGCCAGCGCCGACGCGCACAGGAAAGGCAGTAGTTTTTTCATCATAATATCTCCTCAATCAATGATCTCGCATGGTCCCCCCGGGGCAGGCGCGAGCTTTTTCACTCTCTGCGCCCGCTCCTTTGAGCCTGGCGACAGCATACCCGCTTTGCCTAAAGGTTACCTAAAGAAAATAAAGATTTTACCTTTAGGTTTCTTTTAGGTTGCGCGTTCATACTTGAGCGCACAAAGGAGGTTCGACACCATGGCGATTCAATGCTGTTTTGAACGATATGAAAAGAAATACTGCCTGACCCTTTCCCAGCAGCGTTTTTTATTGGAGCGGATGACACCCTACATGAAAAAGGACGCGTACGGCGAGTACACCATCTGCAACATTTATTATGATACCGACGACTACCGCCTAATTCGCGCGTCGCTCGAAAAGCCCGTCTATAAGGAAAAGCTGCGCGTGCGCAGCTACGGCGTGCCGCAGGAGGACGGCAAGGTCTTCGTCGAGCTCAAGAAGAAGTTCGACGGCGTCGTCTATAAGCGCCGCATCACAACGGGCATCCAGAACATGGAGCCGTTTCTCTCCGGTGAGCTGCCGAGTGAAAACTTCGGCCAGATCGGACGCGAGATCGGCTATTTTCAGTCGTTTTATCACACCACGCCCAAGGTCTTCATCGGCTACGACCGGCTCGCCTTTGCGGGCATTGACGATCCGCAGCTCCGCATCACGTTCGACACGAACTTACGGTGGCGCGACACGGATGTCGACCTCCGCCTCGGCAACCACGGTGCACCCATCGCGCTGCCCTGCGGCGATGTGCTGATGGAGGTCAAGATTCCCGGCGCGTGCCCGCTGTGGCTCTGCCATCTACTCTCCGACGTCGGGGCGTTCTCCGCGTCGTTTTCCAAATACGGTGCCTGCTACCGTGACGAGTTGTCCGCAGGCGTCCACACGACCAATTTAAAGGAGGATACCTTCTGTGCTTAACTCGATCTTAGGAAGCGAATTGACGCTCGTCTCGTTTCTCATCTGTACGGCGGTGTCGCTGCTGCTCGGCGTCGGCACGGCGCTCGTTTCCATGTACCGTTCGCGTACGACGCAGAGCTTCGCTGTCACGCTCGCGATTTTGCCCGCCGTGGTGCAGCTTGTCATCATGCTGGTGAACGGCAACCTCGGCGCGGGCGTCGCCGTGGCGGGTGCGTTTGGGCTCGTGCGCTTCCGCTCTGCGCCGGGCACAGCGAAGGAGATTGGAGCGCTGTTCCTCGCGATGGCCATCGGCCTTGCGACCGGCATGGGCTATGTATGGCTCGCCGTCATGGCGTTTGTGATCGTCTCGGCGGTGATGCTGCTGCTCACGGCGGTGAATTTCGGCGGCGCGGACGAGCACAAGCGCGTGCTCAGGATCACGATCCCCGAAAGTCTTGACTACGACGGATTGTTCGACGATCTCTTTGAAAAGTACACCAAGTCCTGCGTGCTCGAGCGCGTGAAAACGAGCAACATGGGCACGCTCTACGAGCTCACCTACCGCGTCACGCTCCCTGATGACCACGCGCCCAAGGCGTTTTTGGACGAACTGCGCTGCCGCAACGGCAACCTCAACATCACCTGCGGGCGCGAGGCGACGAAAGACGCGCTCTGAGCCATCTTGATTTTTGCCCGCGCGCTCTTTATACTACACTTACTATCAGAATCAGAGGGGGGACCTTTTATGCGGCTGCTGATCGCAGAGGACGAGGTCGATCTCGCCGAGGCGCTGGCGGTCTTTTTTGAAAAAAATCACTTCTCCGTCGACGCTGTGCACAACGGCTTCGACGCCTATGAATATGCCTCGTCGGGCGCATACGACGCCGTCATTTTAGACGTGATGATGCCCAAGATGGACGGTATTCAAGTGCTCGAAAAGCTGCGGCAGGAGGGCGTGAAAACGCCCATCATGATGCTCACGGCCAAGGGCCAGAAGAGTGACCGCATCACGGGCTTCAACGCCGGCGCAGACGACTATCTTCCCAAGCCCTTCGACCCCGACGAGCTCTTGAGCCGCGTGCGCGCCATCCTGCGCCGCAGCGAGGCCTACCAGCCGACGGTGCTCGCCTACGGCGATCTGACGCTCGACCCCGGCAGCGGCAATTTGAGCTGCGGGAAGGACCCCATCCGCCTGAGCGGGCGTGAGTTCCAGATCATGGAGCTTTTCATGCGCTCGCCGCGGCAGGTCTTTTCCGCCGAGCGCATCATGGAGCGCGTGTGGGGCTGGGATAATGAGGCGGAGATCAACGTCGTATGGGTGAACATCTCGAATCTTCGCAAAAAGCTCAAGTCCATCGGCTCGCACGTCACCCTGCAGGCAAACCGCGGCCTCGGCTACGTGTTGGAGGAGAGCGTATGATCAAGCGCCTGCGAAACCGCTTCATCCGTATCGCGATGCTCTCCGTCACGGCGGTGATGATGCTGCTGACGATCATTCTGAACGTCGCGAACTATGTCTCGACCGATTCCGACCTGAAGCAAACGCTGACGCTCATCTACGAGAACGCGGGCACCATCCCCCACTCGCGTTTCCTGCCGCCGAGCGGCTCGGACAGCGCCGATGCACCCACGCCGCCGGAAAATGACGGCGGCAGCGGTGACACTGCCCCCGCGCCGCCCGACGGCGCAGACGATTCGCAGACGCCGCAGGCCCCGCCCGACGACAAAATCGCGCGGCGTGAGGGGCCGTTCACGGCGGAAACGCCGTTCTCCACGCGCTTTTTTGTCCTGCACTACACATCAAGCGGCACGCTGACACAGGCAGACCTCGACAATATCGCCTCCGTCACGGAGGATGATACGCAGGAATATCTCTCCGCCGCGCTCGCACACGGCGCGGGCTATGGCTACTTCAACAGTTATCGCTTTTTCGTCGCGCAGACGGATGACGGCGAGAATATCGCCATCTTCCTCGACTGCTACCACGAGCTGCGTGCGATGCGCGTGGTGCTCATCTGGTCGCTGCTCGCCGACGCGGCGTGCATCCTGCTCGTCTTCTTGCTTGTCGTGCTGCTCTCGCGCCGGGCCATCGACCCAGTGGTTCGCAGCGCGCAGCAGCAGAAGCAGTTCATCACCGACGCGAGCCACGAACTGAAAACACCCATCACCGTCATTGCCACGAGCCTCAAGGTGCTCGAAATGGAGACCGGCAAGCAGAAATGGATCGACAAGGCGATGGCGCAGACGGAAAAGCTCACCTCGCTCGTCAACTCGCTCGTCACGCTCTCGCGCATGGACGAGGAGGATTCGCCGCTCAGGATGGAGGAGTTCCCCGTGAGCGACACCGTGCGCGAAACGGCGGAAACGTTCGTCGACTTCGCCGCGTCGAAGGGGCACGAGCTGCGCCTTTCGATCACGGACGGCCTCACCTATCGCGGCGACGAATACGCCGTGCGCCAGCTCGTCTCGATCCTGCTCGACAACGCGGTCAAATATGCACTGCCGGATTCCCCCATTGAATTCTCGCTCGAAAAGGTGAAGCGCGGTGTCGTCCTCCGCTCGTCGAACGCCTGCGAGGATGTTGCTCCGGAAAACGCGCAGAAGCTCTTCGACCGCTTTTACCGTGCCGATCAATCCCGCTCGTCGGGCAGCGGCTTTGGCATCGGCCTTTCCATCGCGCGCTCGATCTCCGAGGGGCACCACGGCTCCATCCGCGCCATCGTGGACGACGGGAAGATCACCTTCACCGCCGAGCTCAAATAAACGGCTTTTGGGCAAAAAAACGCTTCGCAGAACTTCTGCGAAGCGTTTACCTTATCAAAGGCTCTTCTCCCCGCCCGTGACGGTCTCGATGGCGCAGGCGATAAACTTTTTCGCTGCGGGCGAGGCCTCCCTGAGCGACGGGACGGAGATGCCGAGCGTCACGAACTGCGGCGGGTCGAACGGGACCTCCGCCACCGTACCGCTCCACTTGCGCGAGATGAGCCGCTGGTTGAAGCTGACGCCGAGCCCCGCCTCGACCATGTTGTAGGTCGTGAAGCCGTCGCGCGTCGTAAAGCAGGTCTGCGGGTGCAGGTCATGCTGCTCGAGCAGGCGGTCCTGATCGGTGTCGTGATTGGGCGAGGTGTGGATGAACGGCTCGTTCTGCAAGCGCATAAGCGGAAAGGCATCCGCCTCTGCCAGCTCGTGTCCGCGCGGCAGCCACGCGACGAGCTCGTCACGAAAGACAGGCAGCCAGTCGTACTTGTCGCCGTGCATCTGCGCGCCGAAACAGCAGTCGACCGAGCGCTCGTTCAGCCAGCGCGCCATCTCGAGGTTGCCGCCCTCCTGCATTCGCACGGTCACGCCCGGATAGCGGGCGCGGAACGCCGTCAGGATCTCTGGCATCCACAGGGCCGAAATGCTGTAATAGCAGCCGATCGTCAGCGAGCCCTTTGACACGCCGCCGATCTCCGCGCTGAGCTGCTCGGCGTTGTGGTGCGCGCGCACGACCTCGCGCAGCAGCGGCAGCATGAGCTTTCCGTTTTCCGTGAGCTGCACGCCCTTTTTGCTGCGAAGAAACAGCGGAAAGCCGAGCTCTTCTTCCAGCGTGCCGATCATGCGCGTCACGCCCGACTGCGTGTAGCCCAAAAGCTCCGCCGTGGCCGTCAGGCTGCCGAGCTCTGCCGCGGCAAGGAACGCCTCGCATTTGACCGCTTCCATACACCCTCCTATCCATGATTTTATATCATGTTTTTCATTTCAAATAACCGTTTGCGTCATGTTTTTTCTTATTCTACAATAGCAGTCAGAAACCGTCAATCCTGTTTTTGAAACGAGGTCTTTTTTCATGGAGCATCGTCTTTCTTTTTCCTGCGACTATCTTGAGGGCGCGCATCCCGCCATCCTGCAGCGCCTGTGCGAAACGAATTTTGCGCAGACCGCCGGTTACGGCACGGATGAATACTGCGAATCCGCGCGCGAGAAGATCCGCGCCGCTTGCGGCGCGCCGAACGCGGAGATTCACTTCCTTGTCGGCGGCACACAGACGAACGCGACCGTCATCGACGCGCTGCTGCGCTCTTACGAGGGTGTGATCGCCGCGGACACGGGGCACATCAGCGTGCACGAGGCCGGCGCCATCGAGTTCGGCGGGCACAAGGTGCTCACGCTGCCGCAGGAGAACGGCAAGATCACCGCATCCCAAATCTGCGCACTGCTTGATCAGTACGAGGACGACGCGAACCGCGACCACACGGTCATGCCCGGGATGGTCTACCTCTCCCAGCCGACGGAGTACGGCACGCTCTATTCCAAAAAGGAGCTCGCGGCCATCAGCGCGCTCTGCCGCGAAAAGCGCCTGCCGCTCTATATCGACGGCGCGCGCCTTGCCTACGCGCTCGCCTGTCCTGAAAACGACGTGACACTGCGCGACCTTGCCGCGCTGTGCGACATTTTCTACATCGGCGGCACGAAATGCGGCGCGCTGCTCGGCGAGGCGGTCGTCATTCCCCAGCCGGGGCTCATTCCACACTTTTTCACCATCATCAAGCAGCACGGCGCGCTGCTCGCCAAGGGACGGCTGCTCGGCATCCAGTTCGACACGCTCTTTACCGATGGGCTCTACGAGCGCATCGGCGCAGACGCCGTTCGCTACGCCGACGCTATCCGGCGCGCGATGGCGGAAAACGGCTATTTGCCCTGTTTCCCCTCCCCGACGAACCAGAGCTTCTGCATCGTCAGTGAGCAGCAGCGCAAAGAGCTCGCCGAGCGCGTGGACTTCTCCGTCTGGGAGCAATATGACGAGACGCACAGCATCATCCGCTTTGCCACAAGCTGGGCGACGCGGGAAGAGGATGTGAACGCGCTCTGTCGCATCCTGCGCGAGTGCACCGCGCAGGAAAAGGCAGCGTCCTAAAATCAAAAAAGAGCTTTCTCCGATTTTCAGGAGAAAGCTCTTTTTATTTCATTGCGCTACGCTCAGTTCTTTTTCATCATCTGTTCATCCTGCTGCAAAAGCTGCTGCGTGATGATATCGAGCTGACGGTGCTTGGCCATGCGGTCGGCGATGTTGTTCTGCACCAGCTCCGTCTCCTGATGGCCGCGGAAGGACAGCTTAAGCAGGATCGGCGTCAGGATCGTGCCGCATACGACCGTGATGACGACCGGCGTCATCATCGCGGGCGACAGCACACCCATCGAAAGGCCGCGGTTGGCGACGATCAGCGCGACTTCGCCGCGGCAGGCCATGCCCACGCCGACCTGGATGCTCTCGCGCGTGGTGAACTGGCACGCCTTGGCGCCAAGGCCGCAGCCGAGGAGCTTCGAGATGATCGAAACAAGCAGCAGCAAAATCGAGAAGACGACCATGCCGCCCGTCAGACCCGTGATCTGCACATTGATACCGATGCTCGCGAAGAACACCGGCGTGAGCAGAAGATACCCGAGGGGGTTGTACTTCGTCTGGATGTAGGTGCCCTTGGGTGTGCACGCGACGGCAAGGCCCGCGGCGTAAGCGCCCGTGATATCAGCGACGCCGAAGAACTTCTCGGCGCAGTAGGCCATCACAAGGCACAGGACAAAGGCGAACACGGAGTTTCTGTGGCTGGCCCAACCGTGCTGACGCTTGAGCATCCAGCAGAAGATGCGGTTCGCGCCAAAGCCGACCACGAAGGCAAAGACGAAAAAGCCCACGATCTTGAGGAGCACCATGCCGATGCTCTCATCACCGCCGGCAAGGCTGCAAACGAGCGTCAGGGCGATCAGGCCGAGCACATCGTCGATGAGCGCAGCGGCCAGAATCGTGTTGCCCACCTTAGTCTCGAGCTTTTTCATCTCCTTGAGCGTTTCGACTGTAATGCTCACGGACGTGGCCGTCAGGATGGTGCCGATGAAGATATTTTCAATAAAGCCGGTGCTCTCGATGAGTCCGAGCTCATCCGCGCCCCAGGCAAGCGCCGTGCCCATGAGAAACGGCACGATCACGCCGAGGACCGCGACCATGAAGCCCGCCTTGCCGCTGTGCTTGAGCTCGTTGATGTCCGTGCCCATACCGGCGGAGAACATCAGCACGATGACACCAAGCTCGCTGAGCTGCTTGGTGAACTCCGTTTCCGAAAGAAGGCCAAGGCCCGCGGGGCTGAGCAAAAGGCCCGCGATCAGCGCGCCCACGACCTGCGGCATCTGAAACTTCTGCGCAATGAGGCCCAGAATCTTCGTGCTCAGCAGGATCAGCGCAAGATCCAGCAAAAAGTGATACGACATATTGATTTCCTCCCAAACTCTCTGATCTCTATCCAAATTCTTCCGTTTCATTTCGCGAGGCTCTATTCTAACTTCTTTTTTTCTTTTTTCAACAGTCAGAATCACCAAGGAAACGGAAGAATTCCTGCACAGCTCAGGCAAAATGCAATATATCTTTCATTTTTAACGTGAAATGTTTGCTTTGATTCCGTTTCCATAGCCGTTTTCACAAAAAGCAGCGTCAAATGCGGCGTTAAGAAACCGTGAAATATGGACAGATTCATTGAATTTCTCTATGATTTACAGGGATATCGTCTATATTGTCCACACATCGCACACATTTTGTCGCTCACGCCCATTTTGCATCTTTTCCTGCATTTTGCGCATTTTCGTCGCACAATGCGCCGTTTCTCCCCTTGCCGCGGCGGCGCGGGCGTGGTAAAATCGGCCTTGTGACATGAACAAAGGAAAGGACGAGCCATGAATCAGAAAGAACTCAATGAACTGCGCCGGCGCTTCCAGCTCGATAAGAATAATTTCAGCCGCGTGTACGGCTGCTATGTGAACTCCAACCGTGAGATCATTGCGTGGGTCGATACCTCGATGGGCCTCATGCGGCAGGAGGAGCAGGAGATGTACCTGGGCCTTCTCAAAAAGTCCCTCTCCGGCACGCTTGGCAAGAACCTCATCGACGTGGTGTTCTCTACGCAGCAGGTCGCCGACAGCGATGAGCACCGCCTCTTGCAGACTCTTCGCCAGACGGAGCTCAAGGACCCCGCCTCGCGCGAAACGCTCTGCCGCCAAATCATCGACTGCATCGACATGGGCGAGACAAACTATCTCATCCTCCTCGCCGCCGACGCCTACGACGTGCCACACCGCAGCAAGGATGACGAGATTCAGGCCGACGCGTCGAGTGAGGTCTTCAAGTACTTTGTCTGCTCCATCTGCCCCGTCAAGGCCCCGACGCTCGAACTGCGCTACGACCTTGACCAGAGCGAGTTTCACTCAAGCTCCACCGGCTACATCGCGACCTCGCCCGAGCTCGGCTTCCTCTACCCCGCGTTCGACAACCGCACGGCGAACATTTACAATGTGCTGTTCTACTCGAAAAATGCCGCGGAGATCCATCAGGAGGTCATCGACGCGCTGTTCCACGTCGACCCGCCGATGTCTGCCGAGGAGCAGAAAAACGCCTTTGGCTCGGCGCTTGCCGACGCGCTCGACAAGGATTGCAGCTACGATGTCGTCCAGTCCGTGCACGAGCAGATCAGAGCGCGCATCGAAGATCACAAGGAGGGCAAAGACCCCGAGCCGCTTGAAATGACAGCGGGCGACGTCGGCGGCATCCTCGCCAACAGCGGCGTGAACGACGAGCAGATCGCAGCGTTCCAGCGCGAGTGCGATGAGCAGTACGGCGAGAACGCCGCGCTGAACCCGAACAACATCATCGAGAGCAAGAAGTTTGAGATCACGACCCCCGAGGTCAAAATTTCCATTGCACCGGAGAACAGCTATATGATCGAAGCGCGCGTCATCAATGGCCGCAAATACCTCCTCATCCCCGCCGACGACGGCGTGGAGGTCAACGGCATCGGCGTGAACATCCCGGGTCTTGCAAAAGAGGAATAAAAAAGGAGAGAAGCCGCAGCTTCTCTCCTTCTCTTTTTGACCATTTACGCCTTGCTCTTGTAGAGGTCAGCGATGATGTCGGCGCACTTGTCGATGCCGAGCTCGCCGCTGTCGAGCGTGATGTGGTAATTCTGCGCGTAGCCCCACTTCATGTTCGTGTAGAAGCGGTGATAGGCCGCGCGGCGCTTGTCCTTGTCGCGCAGGCGCTGCTCGGGCGACTGCTCGCGCTCGCCGTAGACCTCGACGATGCGCTTGGCGCGGAACGCCATATCCGCGTGGATAAAGACCTTGAGGCACTTGGCCTTGTCCTGCAAAATGTAGTCCGCGCAGCGGCCGACGATGACACAGGGGCCCTTTTCGGCAAGCTCGCTGATGACGCGGCACTGAATTTCCCATAGGATGTCCTCGTTCGTCGGGCCGAACGCGCGGTTCGAGAGCGCTGAGGACAGGAAGCCGCCGGGTGTGTACTCGCCCGCCTCCTTGACATAATTTTCTGCAAAGCCGCTCTCCTCGGCGATCTTCTGGATGAGCTCTGAGTCATAGCAGGGGATGCCGAGCTGCTCTGCAACCTTTTTGCCGACCGTGCGGCCGCCGCTGCCGAATTCACGGCTGATGGTGATAATATGATTCATAATACAGTTGCTCCTTCCGTATTGAGTTCCCGATACGTTTTTACAATCATACCCGCCGCGATGACGAAAGTCAACACATCCGACACCGGCATGGAGTACAGCACGCCGTCAAGGCCGAAAAAGCGCGGCAGCAGCAGTGCAAAGCCCACGCCGAACACGACCTCGCGCACCATGGAGAGCATCGTGGATGAGAACGCCTTGCCCACGGCCTGCAAAAAGATGAAACATGCCTTGTTCACGCAGGCGAGCACCATCATGCAAAGATACGTGCGGAATGCCTTGATCGCAAAGTCCGTGTAGTAGCTGCTCTCGTTCGCCGCGCCGAAGACGGCGATAAGCTGACGCGGGAAGCCCTCGGCCAGAACGAGCGCGACGGCGCCGACGATCGCCTCGCAGAGCAGGAGCTTTGTAAAGAGCTCACGCACGCGCGTCTTTTTCCCCGCGCCCATGTTGTAACCTACGACGGGGATGCAGCCCGCCGCCATGCCGACGACGATGGAAATGACGATCTGGAAGAACTTCATCACAATGCCGACGACGGCCATCGGGATCTGCGCGTACTGCTCCTGCGAGAATATCTCATCCAGCGCGCCGTACTTGCGCAGCATGTTGTTGATGGCCGCCATCGCCGCGACGAGGCTGATCTGCGAGAGAAAGCTCGTGATGCCGAGCGTCAGCATCCGGGTACAGAGGCTTGCGTGCAGGCGGAAGTCGCCCTTTCCCGGCTTGACGGTCTTCATGCGGCAGAGATACCACACCGCAAGCGCCGCCGTGACGATCTGGCCCAACACGGTGGCGACCGCCGCGCCCATCATGCCCCACTTACATTCAAAGATGAAGATGGGGTCTAAAATGATGTTGAGCACCGCGCCCGCGAGCGTGGAGATCATGGCGAATCGCGGGTTGCCGTCGGCACGGATGACAGGGTTCATCGCCTGACCGAACATATAAAACGGGATGCCGAGCGAGATATAGAAGAAATACTCCTGCGCGTAATGAAAGGTCTCCTCGTTCACCGTGCCGCCGAACATCGAGATGATAGCGTCGGCGAAGATGAGGTACAGCGCCGTGAGCACAAGGCTGCTCGCAATCGACAGCACGACCGCGCTGCCGACGCTCTTTCTTGCCTCTCCCACTTCGCCCTTGCCGAGCGAAATGCTGACGAAGGCGCAGCAGCCGTCGCCGATCATCACGGCGATGGCGAGCGCCACGACCGTGAGCGGAAAGACGACGGTGTTTGCCGCGTTGCCGTAGGAACCGAGGTAGCTTGCGTTGGCGATGAAGATCTGGTCGACAATGTTATAGAGCGCGCCGACGAGCAGCGAGATGATGCACGGGACGGCGTAGCGCCGCATGAGCTTTCCCACGCGCTCCGTCCCCAAAAACTGGTTTGTGTTTTCCATGGTGGTTTTCCCCCTGAACATAAAAATAAGAGATGCGTTCTGCCGGATCAATCCGGACTTACGCATCTCTGCCGCACGATTTGACTATGAAGTTGTCCTCTCCCTCCTTTTGCCGTAAAAAAGCGTGCGGCGTTTCTGCAACCGGATTTACGCAGAAACGCCACACGCTGTGAATTGATCTTATCAAATTGTTTCGAGCATTTCAAATGTTTTTTGCGGCACGGGCCGCAAATTTTTATTTAGTCCTGCTCCATGAAGCTGCGGATATAGGCGATCAGCATTTTCGCCGTGCCCTCGAAGCCGAGCACATCGCTCTTGACAGTCATGTCGTAGCCGCGGGCGTCGCCCCACTTCGTCTCGCAGTAGTAGTTGTGGTAGGACTTTCTGGAGCGGTCGACCTCTTTGATCTCCTCGATCGCGTCCTCGGCAGACAGGCCCTTCTTCTCCATCACGCGGCCGACTTTGGCTTGCTGGTTGCCGCAGATGAAAATGCTCAGCATATTGGGGTTGCCCTTGAGCACCTGGTCGCTGCAGCGGCCGATGATGAGGAAGCTCTCGCCATTTGCCGCCTTGTCACGCAGCATGGCGAACGTCTTTTCCGCCACGTTGACTTCAAGAGAATTGGAATACTTGCCAATGCGGCGCGAGGCAAAGAAGTTGACGGGCTTTTCGTCCATCTTGCGGATCATTTCCCCGCTGTAGCCTTCGGAAACGATCTCCTTTTCGATGGAGTCCTTGTCATAGAGCTTGATACCGAGCTCTTGCGCGATCATGTCGGCAATGTAATGGCCGCCGCTGCCGTGCTCGCGGCCAAGGGTGATGATGATCTGGTTTTTCATGGGATCGCACTCCTTTCCTTTTTCCGTTTACAGATAGCGCAGGAATAAGTAGGCCGTGGAGACTGCCATGACAATGATCGTCGCGGGCACGCAGTACTTGCAGTAGCGGCCCCAGCCAATGGGATAGCCGCCCTTGGCCGAAGCCGAAGTGCCGACGACGTTGGCGCTCGCGCCGATGGGTGTCGCGTTGCCGCCGAGGTCCGTGCCGAGTGAAAGCGCCCAGGCAAGCACGCCGATATCCATGCCCTCTGTCGCGGCGATGGCGCGGATGACAGGGATCATAGTCGCGGCAAAGGGGATATTGTCGACAAAGGCGCTCGTGATGGCCGAGAGCCACAGAATGACGATCACAATAACCGCGATATTGCCCTCACTGACCGAGGTGATGAAGTTCGCGATCATGTTGAGCACGCCTGTCTTTTCAAGGCCCGCCACGGAAACAAACAAGCCGATGAAAAAGAGCAGCGTCTTATAGTCCACGCCCTTAATGATTTCTATAACAGATTTTTTGCCGCTGGTCAAGCCCAAAACGATCATCGTCAAAATCGCGACGATCACGCCGATGCACGCGACGGAAAGCTCCGTCTGCGCGTGCGTGATGAGCAGCACGACCGCCAGCAGGAAAACGCCTGCGCTCGCAAGAAATGCCTTCTTGTTCGTGATGGCCGTCGAAGGCTCGGGACAGGTGACGGGGCCGCCGTTGGCATGCTCGGCGCGCTCAAGTTCCTTGCGGAAGCAGAGCGTGAAGTAAATGAGCATGAACACAAAGCAGATCGCCACGACCGCGCCGGTATTTTCGATGAAGTCAAAGAATGTGTAGCCGAGCGAGGTGCCGATGATGATGTTCGGCGGGTCGCCGCACATCGTGGCCGCGCCGCCGAGGTTCGCGCAGAAAATTTCAGACAGGATCATCGGCACGGGGTCGAATTTCATCGTCTGCGCCAGTTCGAGCGTGACGGTGGCGAGAAACAGCACGACCGTGATGCTGTCGATGAACATCGACAAAAACGCCGAGAGCGACATAAAGCAGATGAGCAGCGGCACCGTGCGGTAGTGTACGAGCTTGGCAAGCGTCAGGCACAGCCAGCGGAAAAAGCCCGCCTTGCCAAGGCCCTCGACCATGATCATCATGCCGGCGATAAACAGGATCGTCGACCAGTTGATGCCAGCGGTGCTCTCCTCACTTGCGCCGTACCAGAATGTGCTCTGGAAAAACGCGCCGAGGTTGAGCGTCTCCCAAATGGCGCTCATCGAGCGCATGCAGACGCCGAACACCAGCACGAGCACGAGCGCGCCGCTCCCGAGCGTAATGTAATGCCGTTCAAACTTATCGAGGATAATAAGCAGGAACATAGTGACAAAAATGCAGATGGCAATGATCTGAGCAAACATGTTATTCCTCCCTGTGCTATGGAATTTCCAACGCGAGTCATTATATCGACCCTTTGCGCGGAAACGAAATGCTTTCTTGACATGGCGGATATATCATTTTGCTATGCCGTCCGAATTTTCCTGATTTCATGCGGCTTTTCGACGGTGTTTACTTTTCGTCAAGGTTCTGTTCTTTTTTCCCGAATACGCTTGCGCCGCCGCTTCGCTTCTGTTACAATCAGTCTTACCGTCCGCAAGGTGCGGACGAATGCTTTTCTCTTCCGTCAAATTTTACGCAGTCAGGTTCCTCGCCGCCGCGCAGAACCCCAATCATTTCTTTTTCAGAGGAGCTTGCCCATGAACATCAGCTACGACAGCTATCGCGTCTTTTATTACGCCGCCAAATACCGCAGCTTTTCGCAGGCCGCCGCGGCGCTCTACAGCAACCAGCCCAACGTGACACGCATGATCCGAAAGCTCGAATCCGAGCTCGGCTGCGCGCTGTTTTTCCGCTCGCCGCAGGGCGTGCGCCTCACGCCCGAGGGGGAGAAGCTCTACACGCACATCGCCGTCGCGTTTGAGAGCATCGAGGCAGGCGAAGAGGAGGTCCTCTCCGACCAGAGCTTGCAAAGCGGTATCGTCCACATCGCAGCGAGCAGCCTTGCCCTGCGCACGCGGCTTTTGCAGGTGCTCGCGCGCTACCGGCGCGCATACCCGCACGTGCGCATCTGCCTGACGAACCACTCTGCCTCCCACGGCCTCGCCGCCGTGCAGAACGGCCTTGCCGACTTCGCCATTCTGGCAGAGGGCGCGTCCGTGCCGGATTCGCTCACGGCGCAGAAGATCGACGAAATTCAGGAGATCCCCATCTGCGGCTCGGCGTTTTTGGAGCTCACCGAGGAGCCCGTTTCGCTCAAAAGGCTTGCCGACTACCCGATCATCAGCTTGACGGAGGGGACATCGTCGCACGACTTTTATGCTGAGCTCTTCCTGCGCCACGGTCTTTCGTTCAGCCCCGATGTGGAGGTCGAGACCACGGCGCAGGTGCCGCCCGTGGTGCAGAGCGACCTTGGCGTCGGCTTCGTGCCGCGCGAGATGCTTTACGGCACGCCGGAGGCAAGCGGTATCTACCCCATCATGCTCGAAGAGCCCATTCCCGCGCGCAGCGTCTTTCTCTTCCAGCGCAAGACGCAGCCGCTGAGCATCGCCGCCAAAAAGCTGCGGCAGATGCTGCTCGAAGACGCGCCGCAGGAGAGTGGAAAATAATCAGACAAAGTCCCGCCAGTTTCGAACCGGCGGGACTCTCCTTTTCGTTTTACAGGTTCAGCAGCGTTTCGCTCAGGCGCTTGCCGGCGCTGCCGGCAAAGTCCTCCGCCCGGCGGATGCGCAGGAACGACGCGCCGTAGATCATGCGCTCGTTTTCAAGCTCTCCGTCCTCGCCGAGGAAAATGCCGATGACGTGCGCGCCCTCGCGCCGGAGCTTTCGCACCTGAAAGCAGGTGTCGCGGATGGCGGCGTCGCCGACGTAGGTTTCCGGCGCGCCCTCGCGCTTGCGGCCGCTGACCATGTCGTTCGGTAAGCCGTCGCTGAACACGATGATAATTTTGTGCTCCTCGCGCCGCTTCTTGAGGTCGAGTCCCGCCGCGGCCAGCGCAAGGCCGTCGCGGTTATTCGACGTCGCGCGGTACTCCAAAATGCGGCGGTCGGCCTCGCTCTTGTCGTCGTAGTCGCGGAAGCGCCGCAGCACCGTGTAGTTGCCGTAAGTGCAGTAGCTCATCACGCGGTGCGGAATGCGGATGCGGCTGAGCGCCGCGCTGAAGAGGTAGCTTTGCAGCGCCACCATGCTCTGCCGCACGCTCTGCGAGCCGCTTGCGTCGATCAAAAGCTCCACGACGACGGCGGACGGTTCCTGCCGGACGATCTTTTCAAAAAGCTGCGGATTTTCGCAGCGGCTGACCTTCCAGAGCAGATCGTTTTGCAGCACGCCGTGGTCGGCGCGGTAAACGTCCGGCTCGCTGCGCAGGCTCAGCGCATTGCGAAAGGCCTGCTCGATGCTGCGGATGCCCTGACGCGCGGCGTCCTCGTGCTCTTGGAGCATTTTGAGGTTGCCGTCCCGACTGGCGCGCAGCGATTGGGCGCGCGGCTCACTGCCCTCGTAGGCGTCCGCGCTCAGGCCGTCGGTGAAGAGGAGCTTTCGCTCCTCGTGGATGCCGGTGCAGACAGCGCTTTCGATCTCCTCCATCGCCTGCTCGGTCTGAAAGCTGGGACCAAAGTTGCGCATCAGATACTCCGGAATGCCGGCGAGCGCGTCGTCCGGCAGGACGACGAGGCCATCAGCCGATGCCTCGCCCGCCTTGTCGTATTGGAGTTCCATCTCCTCGGTCTGCGTCCACTCGATGTCCCCCGGTTCGGCTGCGGGCTCCCACTCTTCCGTCTCGCGCTCGGGTAAGATGTCCTGATTGTGGTCGGGCGCAAAATAGCGGATGAAAATTTTGCGGTACAAAAGCGCTGCGAGTTCGACGAGCGACTTTGCGTCCGCGCAGCTCTCGCTGCGCGCGGCAAGGTCGTCAAACTCGGCCAGCATGTCTTCAAAACCGCTGAAATTTTTCAAAATGCGGCGGTCGCCCTCCGTCGCCGCGGCGGGAAACTGCTTCGTCAGATCGTAAATGTACATCCAGCCGCGCGAGCTGCGCCGGTAGCGCAGGAGATCGCCACGCAAAATCTCGCCCGCCGCCTGCTCCGCCATCACGGCGACGCCAGGGCGCTCGCCCATCAGCCTCGCCCTCACGGCGCGCTCGACGCACAGGTGCGCGATGGGCAGCAGCACGTTCATATCGTAGGCCGCGTAGCGGTGCCGCCGCAGCCACAGATTCAAGTCATCGAGCCCGAAAAACTTGTCCGCCCCGCCGAGGACGACGCCCTCGTACACCTCCACCATGCCGCCCGCGCGCTCAAAGGGTTCGCTCATCTTCTGCACATACTCGGGATAGGTCCGCTTGCGGTGATTTTCAGAAACGGTCAAAAAAAGGCTCTCTTCTCTGCCGATGCTCATCTCTTCAGGCAAAGCGCGTCAGCGCCACGTCGCGCACGAGCGCGTACTCGTACTCGTCGAAGCATTTGTTCGTGATGCTCACGGCAATGGCGTCCTTGGGCGCCATGCCGTCGGTCATCAGGTGCAGGGCCGCGATCATGCCGCGCATATCGACGGAGTTCGTCGATATCTCGCCGTTCACGGCCTTGGCGTTCAGATCGAGGAACAGCCCTGTGCAGCGCTTGATATTCTCGTCCGATGCCTCGGACACGTTGGCGCGCAGCAGCTCGCAGAGCTGCGCCTCCTCGAGCGTCGGCATACGGATGACCGTAAAGCGCGAGACGAGCGCTTCGTTCAGCTCGCGCGTACCGGCGTAACCGTAGTTCATCGTGGCGATGAAGCGCGCGGCGGGGTGGATAGGGATACACTCATAGCCCGGCACGTCGATGAGGCGGCGATAGTCGAGCGCGGAGTGCAGCACGGCCACAGCGTCGTTTTTCGCCATGTTGATCTCATCCAAGATGCAGAAGCCGCCGTACTGCGCGGCGAGAGCGACGGGGCCGCGGCGCAGCCGCACCTCGCCGCCGGTGAAGGTGTCGGTGCCGATGAGCGTGCTGCTGTCGGTATTCACATGGAACGACACAGTGTAGACCGGACGGCGGAACAACCACGCAAGGTTGTCCGCCAAGATATTTTTGCCCGTGGCCTTGCCGCCGGAGAGCAGAACGTTCTCCCCCTGCAGAAGCGCGGCGACGGCCAGCTCCATGATCTCATCGCCGATGAATTTGACGGGCGGCTCGGCGATGCGGCTGCGCACCGCCTCGTCCGGGACGTATTGCTTTTTGAATTGCTCCAGTCGGAGCGATAGATCCTGTCTCATGTCTTTGATAGTTCCCTTCTGTGTGCGGAAACGGTTCCCGCGCGATGCGCTCTTTTCAGCGCTTTTCCATGCAGAGCATTATAGTATTCACGCGGAATATTGTCAATTTGCGCCACCGTTGCGCGCGGGAAAAACCTGTGGTAAAATGAATGCAGAGAACTCCATTTTCAAAAAGGGGGCCGTATTATGCTGACGATCTTCAACCGCAAGGAACTCATCACCACGATGGACATGCAGCGCCAGGCCAATATCCGCAGCGTCCTGTCCGCCAACGGCATTGCCTACACGGTCAGAACCGAGAATTTGCAGGGCTCTTCCGCGTTCGGCGGCCGCAGCCGCGGGCGCAGCGGCAGCTTCGGCGTTGACCCGAACTATTCGTATGAATATCATATCTACGTTCACAAAAACGACTATGAAAATGCTCTGAGACTGATTCGGTAACGTCCCTGAGCCCTAGAACGATAAAAGGCATTCCGCGCGATAGGCGGGTGTCCGTAAAACAGTTAATCCTCCGTATGGCTTAGACCATGCGGAGGATTTGTTTATGTCTAATCTTCAAACTTGCTGGCGGCAAACGGTTTGTCAAAACCGTTTGCGGACGGCAAGTCCACAGGGGATAGCCGCTTTAGCGGCGCAAGGGGGTGTAGCCACCTTGACGGAACGAAGTGACGCAACATTCTCGGTCATGCAGTTTTCTTCTGCTGACGGAGAATGAAGCTCCGCAGGACGCACTACTCTCGACAGAGAGTATAGAAGTGCGCCCTTTAGTTCCTAAAGGGGTTTGCTCCGGCTTAATTTCTCGACAAACTGCAATTAGTCATTTCAGTAAGTATTTTCCGAGTCCTATCTGAATCAAATATAGGACAAGGATATGTGCTGGATAAAAAACATAGAAGAAGTATTTTAGCTTCAGTTTACCACGCTTTCCGTTGTATAGCAGAATAAGCAAGCAGGCAAGAAGCGTACATAAAGGCGGTTGATTCCCCGTTGTCCCCATGTAAGCCAAAAGGAACAGCAACACTTGATAGATTCGGTGATTACGGCAAATATAAAATGCTGATATGAATAAGATCCCCTGCATACCGTAGTCACAATGGATTCCTTCCGCAATGCCGGAAAAAAGCACTACACTGAGAACTTGCAGGACTGCTGATTTTATTCTATCCACCGGTAGGTCTGATTTACACGAAAATCTTTCAAGGCATACCAATGTCAATAAGCCTAAAAACAAGGTGAAAAATACATTTTGATACTTCAAGTAAAACGGAAATGTATCTTCCATTCGTGAATACGCACTAAAGAAACCTATGTCAAATGGAACTTCCGAAATAAGGGCAAATGCAAGCATCAACCCAATATAGCGTTTTTTACTTCTTGTGTGTTGGAATCCTTCTGCCAGCAAAAAACAGAATAGCGGAAAAGCAATCGTCCCAATGCTTTGCAAATCAAACCGTATGAAATAATCTATCTCTCGGAATCTCTCCCACGACATTTGCCCGTTATCTGCCATAGCCCCCCAGTAGTTTGATAGCAGCCATTGCAGCACAATTTTACATAGATGGTCAATAAGCATTGTCAGTACAGCAATAACCTTTAGCGAATTTCCTGAGAGAAATTGAATGCGATTTATTTTCCTATCAAGGCTCATAAAGCAACCTCCTACCAACTTCCAATTCTACGATTTTTCGCATTCAAATTATACCATAAAACTCGTGAACAATTCTATCGCAACTTTGGAATATATGAGAAAAGTCCGAACAGTTTTCTGCCCGGACTTCCTC
>ERZ840371.928-NODE-928-length-33425-cov-8.824004_pt1 | contig 33425 bp, 33 predicted proteins | sample MGYA00519937_ERZ840371 | MGnify/ENA primary metagenome ERZ840371 (study PRJEB31850, sample SAMEA3708873) | human gut metagenome | biome: human gut; feature: human-associated habitat; material: faeces | place: China | collected 2014 ... | reverse complement strand
TATCGGACTGATTTTGTTACTGGCATTGCCGAAGATCGTAAGAAAGAGAGGGTAAATTTATGAGTATTCATATTGAGGATTTAACGGTAAGATTTAAGAATAGTGTCACAGCAATCGACCATGCAGATTTAGATATACCAAATGGGATATTTGGACTATTGGGAGAAAATGGAGCGGGAAAGACAACTTTGATGAGAGTTTTGACCACTGTGCTTAAACCTACAAACGGAATGGTTACATTAGACGGAATTTTGTATAGCGAAGGAAACTATGAAAAAATCCAAAGAAAGATAGGGTATTTACCACAGGAAATTGAACTGTATCCTAATTTGACGGTTCAGGAGTGTTTGGAGTATATGGGAGATCTGGCAGGTGTTCCGAAAGCAGAATGTAGAAAGCGGATAGATTATTATTTGAAAAAGACCAGTCTTATAGAACATCGTAAGAAGAAAATGAAGCAGTTATCAGGCGGTATGAAGCGACGGGTAGGATTGGTGCAGGCGCTTTTAAATGAACCGGAATTTTTAATTGTGGATGAGCCAACTACCGGTTTAGATCCGGAGGAACGTATTCGCATCCGCAATTTGTTAGTAGATTTTTCTGAAAACAGAACGGTTTTGTTTTCAACTCATGTGGTAGAAGACTTAGCTGCCACCTGCAATCAGCTTGCAATTATGCATAAAGGTCGATTTCTGTATGCGGGTTCTATGAAGAATTTGACAGAAGAAGCACAGGGGAAAATCTGGATTTGCAAAGTACCTGATGAGAGAAAAGCAAGAGAAGTGGAACAGAAGTATCGTATTACATCTAAACAGTATGTTGAGGGGGGATTGCAGTTAAGAGTGATTTCTGAAATACAGCCAGAATTGGAGTGTATGTCAATTCCTGCAACGTTGGAAGATGCTTATATTTATGTGACGAATCAATACGAGTAGATAAAGCACCATCTGATGCTTTACTACCAGTTGCACGTTGTTCGCTTTGAATATTTGTGGAGAAAAAGTATGTATTATTTTGGCTTTCTATAAAACCTATAAACCAGCCATTTATATCCTGCCCGTTCACTCGTCCGGTTCCGGTTTTTCCATAAATTCTCCATTTTCAGAGGCGGTAAGATGGATGGAATTTTTGACGGCATGAATATTAGCAGGAGTAAAGTTGAAGTTGTTTCGATATAAATTTTTCAAAAGTTCAACTTGTTCTACTGGTGAAATCTTTAAGGATGACTGCATCCAGTAGGAAGAGAAATCTCCGGATATATTTTTATTGCCATATCCTATTTGCTGAAGGTATGAATTTATAGTGGAAGATCCGAGCTGCTTGTCGATTGATTCAAAATACCAGTTTGTATATATCTTTTAAAAGGTATATGATTAAGAAAAACGGCAGGAGGTATCTGAATGAAATCACATAAATATTGGTCTATCGGTGCACTGATTACAATGCTTGGAACTTTTTATACAGGTTATAAGGGATCAAAAGAAGGCCATAAGTACTTTGCAGCAAGTTCTTTGCTTTGCATGATTATGGCTATTTATACAGGACACAAGATGATTTCTGGTAAAAGTAGGAAGAAAAAAGAAGTTTCAGTAGAGAGTGTTGAAGATTAAAAAACAAAATATTTTAATAAATAACGCCGGTGCGGGATTTTTGATATCCAGTACTGGCGTTATTTATTCTACAGGGGCTTGGGGGTGTAGCCACCAAATATACTATTCGTTTTCTGCTTCGGCAAGTTTGTTAAGGATCCACTCCCTATTGATAACAATATCCTCATCATCGCGGAGATCTTTGAAATCAGTGCAGTGTGAAGAAGCAAATTCATACATATTGTCAATGTCAACTGCACCAGTGATCTCACCCTTATTAATGATTACAAGAATATTTGTTCCGTCATCGTCGACAGCAAAGCGCAGTTCATCAAATTCTTCATCAGGATTATTTTCGAGAAGAGAATCTGTCGCAAGTAATTTAACAAGTTCCATTATCCTGTCATCTTTACCTGCATCAAAAATCTGTATCTTTTCAACGAGCTGATTTGGTGACGTTACGATTCGGGATAAATATTTTTCAGTACGAAAATCAAACAAAGCATTTTCACCATAAAACATTTCATATGTCTTTTCTACTTCTGATTCAGAAACCAGATAAATCATGATAAGATCTTCCATCTGGTGATAGAGTGTAGGATAGTTTAAACGAAAGGTCTCTCCACAGTTCGGACAGGCATAAAGGAAAATAGATTGATTAAGTACCTTCTCTTTCATTTCAGGATCCAGTACTGTATTAATACTATCCCAGAGCTCAAATTCGCCTTCATGATGACAGGAAGGGCAGGTGACCTTTTCAATATGATGTTTTGACATAAATGATCCCCTTTCAGTGAGATAAATCTATAGTTTTTCTATTGTAAAATAATCTTATCCGTTATTATTTCGCCAGGAAATTACTCTGTATCTCCATCGGCATATGATAAGCTTGGCCTCGTTTTGTCAGGCTGTATAATTTAAAGCTCATGAGTTCCGGAGTTGCATTCAAAGAGCTGCAGAGTCCGAAATAATCCAGGTCTTCGTTTTGCACCATTTCTTCAATTTCATCATCATCAATCAGCAGATCGGCAGCGAATAGATTGGCCTGGTATTCAGTGTTATCTGTCATGTTATAGAGTGTATCATCCTGCATGGGTGCCATTTTCAAGTTGGAACGATGCAGAATGATATGCCCTAATTCATGGGCGGCAACGATCATCTTTTCTTCTTCTGAAAGGAAACTGCTGATCATGACATAGATCGTCTTGCAGCTCATAAAACAATATCCTTTCAGTGTCTTATATCTGGAAGTTTCCCCGACAACAATGTTCATCTGATCCATGATCTCAAATGGATCTCGGGTTCCATATTTCTTGATTAATTTCTTTGTTTCTGTATATATGTAAGTGTTTCATTTTTTTACATTAACGTGAAAAATATGGACGTGAAAAAATAAAATGCTATAATAAAAAGAATTGAGACAAAGCAGATGAAAATCTGTGACACAAAGCTAAAGGGCTTGTAAAACGAAAATATTGAAATGTGTTTTAATCGAAAGAATAAGGAATTTGACGTATGCAAAAAACAAAATGTTATCTGGCCGCATTGGTGTCTGGTGTACTTTTAGTAACTGGTATTTTGGCTGGATATGGACAATCTAAAAAAACGATCACCTTACCGTGTATCTGTGGGAAAATCGTTTAATGAAAAATATTGCTTCTTATGATGTGGTTTCTAAGTACTATTCCTATGCAGTGGAATATTATAAGGATACAGATGATGAAATTCAGTGGTTGCCAATCTGTGCAATTCCGCAGACGATTATTGCCAACAAGACACTGTTTGATCAGTATGGAATCAAAGTTCCGGAAAATTATGAAGAATACGTACAGGTTTGCCAGCAATTTTATGATAAGGGTATAAAACCCTACTCGATGGACCTTGCAGAAGACTGGTCAAATCAAGAAATAATTCAGGCGGCAGCGATTGGTGAATTTACAAGTTTGGATGGTATTGACTGGCGAAACAAAGCCGAAACTTCAGCTGGTGAAATAAAATTTGACGACGTACTATGGAAAAGAATTTTTTCGGAAACAAGTCAGTTCCTTAAAGATTCGCATTTTAGTAAAGAGGATATTAATGTTAATATTAATACAGGAACTCAGATGTTTGTTGAAGGAAAATCAGCAATGTTTCATGGACAGCCTACAGATATGCAAAAATTACAAGATCAGATGGATGCGGAACTAATTCGTATTCCTTATTTTTTACAGACTTCAGATAGTTCTTTTGTGTATATGTTCCCATCCTTAAATATTGCATTCAATAAAGAATTGGAAAAAAACAAGGAAAAACTGGATACAGCATTAGATGTGCTGGATTGTATGATTTCGGAACAGGGACAAAACTTATTGCAGATGGAAGTGGTGTGATTTCGCTTAACACAGATGTTCCATCAATGATGCAGAATGTACCAGGCTTGGAAGAAGAAATTAAAGATACTTCTATTTATATCCGATATTCTGCTCAAAAATCATTCGATGCCAGTCTTGAAGCTGTTCACGGATTATTATCAGGAAAAATGGATGAAATGCAGGCTTATAATGCTTTTCGTAGTGCAATGAATAGTAAAGATTCAAAAGAAAAAAGTACAGTGAATTTTGAAAACGAGTATTCCATTCTTCTTACAGATACGACAAAATCTATTTTGAAAAAAATTAATCCAAAATGTGCTATTGAGCAAATAGGGGATACAACATTATCTAGTGCATGGATTGCGGCCATGTCAAATGGGCAGCAACCGTCAGCACCAGAAGACTATATAGAGGTTGAAAAATAAAGTGCAAATAGAACAAGAGATAATTAAGAGAAAAAAAATTATAATGCCATTGTTTGTCATAATTTTCATTCTTTCAAGTTTTGTTTTTGTAAAGTTTCTGTTGAATAGGATGAATACATATATTGAGGTAAATGGAGAAATCAGTATGGAAGCTGTTGTCGAACAGATTCAACAGACCTATGATATGCAAGTGAGTGGATACTATAGACAGTTACATTTTGTTGAGGGCTATCTGTGTAAAGAGAAGAAAATATCCCTTGAAACAGAAAATAACCGAATCTTTTTTAATGCATGGGAAAAAGAATCTGAGAGTACACTTTTATTTCTACAGGAAAATGGAAAAGCTATAACCTCAGATGGAACAAAACTGAAAGTTGATATGCCTAGTAAGCTTTTGCTGGATTTGAGAAACGGATCTAATATTGGAAAATTGGTCGCTTTGGAATTTGAACAAGTGAAAAAAGACGGTTATTTGGTAGCAATTCCATGTCAGGAATATATGATTAATGGGGAAACTTATACAGCGATTGGAACAGTGTATGATCATTCGAAATTAGACTCCATGTTAAATCTTGGAGGATATGATGGAAGTGCATATCTCTTCATGTTGGATGATGATGGAAATATTACTTATACGAACCAGAAGGATGACATTTTTTTTCGAAATTATTCATTACTGAAACATTTGAAAAGTGATCATGCTATAACAGAAAAAGAGTTTGATTCTCTGAATAAAAAGATTGCGGGGGAAAAAAGGGAGTAGAACTTATGGGGAAAGATGAGCCTTATTATTTGGGATATTGTCCGATAGAAAGCAACAATACGATGTTGATTTGTATTGTAAAAAAAGCGACAGTAGATAATGTGTTGAAAGAATACCAGAAAACGATTGGGCTTACTACAATGCTCATGACAGGATTTATACTCTTGCTTTTTGCTGGATTATTCTACAGTATTTCCAGATTCAGTATTGCAAATCAAAAAGTTAAATTTGAAAAAAGAAACAATGAGCTTCAGGCAATGGCTATAAGCGAAATGGAAGAAGCTAATAAAAATCTGAAAAAGGCTAAGAACATTGCTATTGAGGCTCTACAAACCGCTGAAAATGCAAATAAGGCAAAAACAGATTTTTTATCCAATATGTCGCATGATATTCGCACACCTATGAACGCAATCATTGGTATTATATCATTAATCAGACATAATGCCGGCGACAAAGAAAAAGTTATAGAGTATGCAGATAAAATAGCTATTTCTTCTCAGCATCTATTAGGAATTATTAATGATGTTTTGGATATGAGCAAGATTGAAGCTGGAAAAACAGTTTTCAAATATTCTGATTTTTCTATTCTGGATGCTATAGAAGAACTCAATACAATATTTCATTCACAGGCAAACGAAAAAAATCAGAGTTTTATAATCACAAAAGAAAACCTTAAACATGAGTGGGTAAATGGCGACAAGGTTCATCTGATGCAGATTTTCAGTAATCTGTTGTCTAATGCAATAAAGTACACACAGGAAGGTGGAATAATCCAGTTTATAGCAGAAGAAAGTGAGACAAACTCTTCTACATATGGAAAATATCATTTTATAGTCAGTGACAATGGTATGGGAATGTCTGCTGATTTTAAAGAAACTATCTTTGACGCGTTTACTCGTGCAGAAAGTTCCGTAACAAACAAAATACAGGGAACTGGTCTGGGAATGGCAATCACTAAAAATCTGGTTGAATCGATGGGGGGAACGATTGAGGTTGAAAGCGAACCAAATCGCGGAAGTAGTTTTGAAGTAATCTTAAATCTAAAAATTGTGGAGAACAGAGTAGTTTCTTCGACAGAACAGATAGAAATGCATGAGACAGATAGTGATATTCTGGATGGAATGCGCATCCTTTGTGCAGAGGATAATGAGTTGAATGCAGAAATTTTAATGGAATTATTAAAGCTTGAAGGTGCAGAGTGTACTATTTGTGAAAATGGCAAAAGGATTTTGGAAGCATTTGAACAGTCCGTGCCCGGTGAGTATGATATGATCTTGATGGATGTACAAATGCCTGTTATGAATGGTTATGAGGCAACGGAGGCAATCCGTAGAAGTTCACATGAACAGGCAAAGACGATCCCGATTATTGCCATGACTGCCAATGCATTTTCAGAGGATATGCAGCACTCTCTCGCTGCTGGAATGAATGCTCATATTTCAAAACCAGTTGATATGAAGTTGCTGAAGAAAACCATAAGAAATATAAAACTTGGGAGGGAGGAAGCCCAATTTATTGATCAATAATCACTAAAGAGAAATAAGAATGACAAGAAACAAAAAATACTCATTGTAGATGATTCAAAATTTAACACTTTTGGATATCAATATGCCACAAGCAGATAGTTTTGAGGTCTTCGGAGTAAATGAAGAAGATGTTCAACTTGATATGATGAAATTGAGGCTTGCATCAATAAGCTAAATAGAAAAGGAGGACAATCATGGAATTTATATGTTACCCAAAGTGTTCAACCTGCCAGAAGGCAAAGAAATGGCTTGACGAGAATAAGATCGAATACACGGAGCGCCACATTGTGGATGATAATCCTACATATGAGGAGATTAAGAAATGGTATGAGAAGAGTGGACTTCCGCTCAAGAGATTCTTCAATACGAGCGGCATGCTGTATAAGGAGATGAAACTGAAGGACAAGCTTCCGGACATGAGCGAGGATGAGCAGTTGCAGCTTCTTGCGACAAATGGCATGTTGGTGAAGAGACCGCTTGTCGTTGCTGAAGGTTTCGTGCTGACTGGATTTAAAGAAAAAGAGTGGACAGAGAAGATGCTGTAGTAGGAACGTCCCCGTGGAGAAAAAATGAAAAAAATTGATGTAAACAACAGTTGGGAAATGCATCGCGTAGGCGATGACGATTGGATCACGGCGACAGTGCCGGGATCGGTGTATGGGGATCTGTTGCAGGCGGGCAAGATGGAAGATCCATTCTGGAAGGACAATGAGATAGAAGCACTGAAGCTGATGGATTACGATTATGAGTACCGCACCAGCTTTTCGTGTGATGATGAGCTGCTGGGATCGGATGAGGTTATCCTTCGGTTTGAAGGGCTGGACACCATTGCGGATATCACGCTCAATGGTGTGAAGCTTGGACACGCCGACAATATGCACAGGACATGGGAGTATTCGGTAAAGGATATCCTGAAGCAGTCGGATAATATATTAAGTGTATATTTTTATTCGCCGACAAAGTTCATCGCAGATGCATTTGCGAAGGCTCCAACACGGGGAACCGAGGATGCTATGAACGGATTTGTACATATCAGAAAAGCTCACTGCATGTTTGGCTGGGACTGGGGCGCACATCTTCCAGATGCAGGAATATGGCGGCCGGTCAGCTTGCTTGGCATTGATACCGCACGGATAGATTCTGTTGAAATCCTGCAGCATCATGGTCAGGACTCAGTGGAACTTGATATAAAGCCGGAGATAGAATTTGTCCGGAAGTATATTGGTTCTGGATCAGAGACGGGACAGCTGAGTGTAAAAGTTAGAGTAGTAGATCCGGTTGGAAACGAAATTATAAATAGAATATTAAATGAAGATATCACGAAGAATATATATACATTTACAAGTGAATCCAATATGGCTGCGATAGACTCTATGGAATCAAAAAATGAAATAGAAATCACGTGTGAGGGTTCTTACAGCAAGACAATACATATAGACAACCCACAGCTCTGGTGGCCGCGTGGGTATGGTGAGCAGAACCTTTACACTGTTTCCGTTGACCTTGTGAAAGATGATGGTACGGTGGTTGACAACTGGACGAGAAAGATCGGCCTGCGGACAATAACCATGGACCGTACAAAGGACAAATGGGGAGAGAGGTTTGCCACCTGCGTAAACGGTGTAAATATATTTGCCATGGGTGCGGATTACATTCCGGAGGACCATCTCCTTGGACGTGTGACACCTGAGACCACAAGAGCTCTGCTTGAGAAGGCGGTATTTGCGAATTTCAATTCTATACGTGTGTGGGGCGGTGGATATTATCCTGACGACTGGTTCTATGATATGTGCGATGAGATGGGACTTGTGGTGTGGCAGGATTTCATGTTTGCGTGTGCTGTCTACGATCTCACACCAGAATTTGAGGCAAATATCACCGCGGAATTTATTGACAACTTAAAGAGGATCCGCCATCATGCGTCACTTGGGCTTATGTGTGGCAATAATGAGATGGAGCAGTTTGTTAAGGAGAGAAAATGGGTGAGCAAGGACAGCGAGGTGCGGGACTATATTATTATGTACGAGCGAATTCTCCCTAAGATCATGAAGCAGTATGCTCCACAGGTATTCTACTGGCCAGCGAGCCCGTCCTCAGGTGGTTCATTTGATGATCCGAGAGACGAGAACCGTGGTGATGTGCATTATTGGGCTGTGTGGCATGGTGATAAGCCATTTTCTGAGTACAGAAAGTTTTACTTCAGATATCTTTCCGAATTCGGTTTCCAGTCATTTCCTTCAAAGAAAACTGTTGAGACATTTACGGATGATGAACGTGATATGAATATCTTTTCATACATTATGGAGCGGCATCAGAGAAATGGCTCGGCAAATGGAAAGATAATGAATTATATGCAGCAGACATATAGATATCCATCTGATTTCGAGACGGTTATCTACGCATCGCAGCTTCTGCAGGCGGATGCCATCAGGTATGGCGTCGAGCATTTTCGAAGAAACAGAAATGATGACAGGTGCATGGGAGCGGTGTACTGGCAGTTCAACGACTGCTGGCCGGTTGCATCCTGGTCCAGTGTGGATTACTGCCAGCGCTTAAAAGCACTTCACTACTATGCAAGACGTTTCTTTGCACCGATCATGATCTCCTGTGAAGAGGAGGGCTTGCTTGGAAGCGGACAGGAGCTGGTGAGACTTCCATTTGAATTCCCGAAGTCCATACGCCTCTGCGTGGCAAATGAAACCATGAACACAGAGAAAATACTTGTGTCCTGGCAGTTGAGGGATGCGTCAGCTAGTGTTCTTGAATCTCACGAGGAGGAAATCACTGCGCCAGCGCTGACGAGCGTATGGCTTGACAAGGTTGAACTTCCTGGTATCGACATTTACCACCAGTATGTGAGCTATCAGGCAAGTATGAAAGGACAGGTAATATCAGAGGGGACTGTCATATTCTCATATCCGAAGTATTTCTGCTACGAGGAGCCTCATTTGCAGGCGACAGTGGATGGCGACTATATCACAGTCAGTGCGGATGCTTATGCGAAGAGTGTGGAGATCCTGAACCAGAATGAGGATCTTATCCTGTCGGATAACTATTTTGACCTGAATGCAGATTCAAAGACTGTAAAGGTTATAAGTGGAAGTGTGGATAAGCTGAGGCTTAGAAGTGTATATGATATAAGTTGATCTTGATAAGAGAGATTTATAAATGGTAAATGCCAGCGCATTATATATGTGCTGGCATTCACAAGAAAGGAGAAGCCATATGAGTTTTGCATTGTTTCTGGACATAGATGGTGTATTGAATACCCGGACGACAGTTGTGGGAGCGCCGAGTGGAAGAACCGGGATAGACGAGTCCAGAGTGAGGCTGCTGAAAAAGGCGTTAAAACAGTTTGGCGATGCAGCAATCGTTCTGACTTCTGATTGGAAGCTTATGAGAGAAGACGGGGATGACTTCTCATATCTTGTATCTATGCTGGGCAAATTTGGACTAAGCCTGTCTGGAAAGACAACCGATGTCTGGGTTGGCAGAGGTGAGGGTATCCAGAGCTATCTGGCGGAGCATCCTGAGATAGATGAATACGTGATACTGGATGACAATACATTTGATTTCTCCAATTATCCTAAGCTTTGGGAACGGCTGTTGCTTACCAATGGCATAGAAAATACCGAATATGCTTCAAAGACACCGGCGATTGAGGCAATGCTTTTTCTGGAAGCTATCTCTTAGTTTCTTCCCACTCTCCTTCTGTGATCTCTATGTCATTCAGGCATACTGGGAGATGTATGGCTTTGTTGAGCTCGTATACCTTCTCGAATTCATCCATTTTCCGATTATAGTAAGTCTGGTATCAGCGACAGCCACAGCTATCGAGTAGCTAGGCAGATGTACTTCATAATTTTCAAGCTTTATGATCTGAGTATGAGCCAGTCAGAGCTTTCGAGAAGAACGGGGATTTCCACCAGCACGATAAATGACTGGAAAAAGAAGAAGATCAATCCGCAGGCGGACAAGCTGGTTGTTATCCGCAGGGCGCTTGATATGTCATTGGCAGATCTGCTTGGAGAAGATGGGGATGAGAACAGCAGCGTCGATTATAGTGCTGATGAGAAATATCTCATTGAGTGTTATCGCAGATCGGATAATCATGTGAGAAAGCATATGCTCAGATATATGGAGCTCATTGACAATGCAAAGACAAAAGCAAAGGCAAATGCGGCTCAGGCAATTCCGGAGATCATTGAAATAGCAACATCCAAAACAGTGGAAGAAAATAAAAAAGAAAAACATAGCCGTAATGCTAAAAATGGATGGTATAGATATGATGCCAGATTTGCGTTACCGGTTTACGATGAAAGTGGTGAGGTTGAGCGGTACAATGTGTTTAGTGCAAGATTATTGATCAGACATGCCGCTTCTGGGAAAATGTATCTGTACGATGTTTTAGAAATAAAAAAAGAAACGAGCAAGCCTTGTCAGGTATAAACCCTACCCAGTAGAAAACCCATTTCTTAATAAAATAAAAATAAAACAAGCTACAGGAAAAGTCAACAGTTATATTGTGGAAAGGACATAGATGACATATGAAGATAATAAATGCAACACCAAAAGACAAAGAAGAACTGCTCTCGCTCTATCACGCCATGATAGGCGGACCGTGTGAGTGGAGCGAGAATTATCCTGATGAGAATACCATAGCATTTGACCTGAAGAACGAGGATCTGTTTGTTATGAAGAATGACAAAGAAGAGATTGTAGCCACAATATCCATAGATCACGACGATGCTGTTGAGGCACTTACGTGCTGGAGAGCAGATCTGGCTCCATCGGGAGAACTTTCAAGGCTGTGCGTCAGGAAGGATATGCAGGGACAGGGAATTGCGAAGACTATGATGAACTATGCCTGTGATGTCCTGAAAAGCAGAGGCATGAAGGGCGTTCATATACTTGTCAGAGAAGGACATGTGGTGGCGCTTTCGACATACGCCAAGATTGGTTTTGAAACGGTTGGAGAGTGTGATCTTTTTGATAAGCATTTCGTATGTATGGAACGGGGATTCTAAAGAGGTAGATATTGCAAGTTATAGGATGCAGCTGCAGCTATATTGTAATATAATGGGGGTGTATTGTTTGATGAGTTATAGAGATGAGACATTTCTATTATATAAGAATGACGAGTGGAGGTGCACAGAATGATAATTACAATAGGCAGAGAGTGTGGATGTGACGGCGATGAGGTGGCAGCAAGACTTGCCTCAAAATATGGTATAGCCTGTTACACAAAGAAAGAGATAATAAGGCTGGCAAAGGAGAAGGGTGTGTATGACAAATATCCGTTTTTCTTTGGAGAGAAGGCTATAGATTCTATGATGCAGTCGGTGTCAGATGACTTTGTCGTGAAGAGAAGAAAGACCCCGGAGGATGTACTTGAGAGATTGCTTGACGGACAGGATGGCGTTGTAGTGGGAAGAGCCTCGGACTTTGCATTCAAGAACAGGAACGATGCAGTGAGAATATTCCTGTGCGGAGATAAAGACAGCAGAATAAAGAGGATAATGGACAAGCATGGCATATCAGAATCAAAGGCAAAGAGTCTTGTGGAGGAGACTGATGCCAAGCGAAGAAGCTATCATGACTATTACTCAGGAGAGAACTGGGGATATTCAGGACATTATGACCTGTGCCTTGATGAGGCGAAGCTCGGCGTGGACGGCGTCGTGGAGATGGTTTCAGCGTATATGAAGGTGATAGGCAGAAATTAGAATTGAGCTTGGCGGAAGATATATGGTATGAGCTGGATTGACAGGCTTTAGGCATTACTTGAAAGGTGTAGATATGGGGAAAAATACAACAGGAAAATACAGTCTTCTGGTACCGGATGGTGAGTATTCATTTAGGGTACTGAGCCCTGTGGTCATGCATGACCTTGGGCTTGATATGATATGCAGACAACTGTCGGCAAATGAGTCTGAACAGAATTATATAATGGGAGTTATGTCACGGATATATGCAGATCCATCTGTTACAAAGTACAGAGGTGGTGTGTTTGACGACATAATTGGAAATAAAAAACTCAGAGACGACATGATGGAGATTCTTGGGAAGATAAGCTTTCTCAAGGATTACGGCAGCTTTAAACGCGATTATGATGAGAATTCAGGTATATGGGATCTTATGCACAGACTTGATGAGATAGACGATTACATAGAATGCGTAGATTCGTTATATTCCTGCCTGAAGGATAAAAACTTGCATTCCGAGGGATTTACAGGTCTTAAGGAGTATGTTCAGAATATATATGAGGACAACGGTTTCAGTGAGTTGAAGAAGGACATATCAGAGCTGAAAAAGGTGAGTGGTGAGGTTCGAAGTATAACTATAGGAATTAATCTGAACAGCAGATATGAGGCTGATGGCGTTGGCTTGATATCTGTAAATAGTAAGCAATTTACGAGGGGCGGTGTGCTGAGCAATTTCTACGGTCATTTGATGTCCAGAGATAAGATAAGTGACAACCTCGACGCTAAGAGTGACTTCAGATTTCAGCCGTTAGATGCGGTAAATGAAGCATTATCCAAATTTCAGCAGGAACTTCAGGGAAGAGTGGTAACTGGAGGTGCAAATAACTTGGCGGCAGGAATGGTTGGTATTCCTGATTCTGACAAATCCAAAGATATTACGCGGTATACAGACAGGGTAGTCACCAAGCTCATAACAAGAATTGTCAAGAGGATGAGGGAGACGTTAAATAAGTATGTGTCGATTACTATAACTGATATGACGGATCTCATACCTGAGCTCACTTACTATATAAGATGGGCTGAGTACATAGAAAAACTGCAGAAACGCGGCGCAGCATTTTCCAAGGCAAAGGTTGTGAACTCTGCATATCAGACGAACGCAGATATTTCCGAGGAGGACGATTCAAAGAGCAGATATTATATGAAGGCTCGTGGCATATACAATATCAAGCTTGCGGCATTTGACACGGAGGAGTCGGAGCACATAGTGACCAATGATCTGGACTTTGACAGCGAGCACAGAGTGTATATTCTGACAGGAGCAAATAGGGGTGGAAAGACGACCATAACCCAGACGATAGGTCAGCTTTTTGTACTGGCTCAGGGTGGTATATATATCCCAGGTGATGAATTTGAATTTGCTCCGGTGGACTGCGTATTTACACATTTCCCTGCTGACGAAGACAAGACCCTGGATCTTGGAAGACTTGGTGAGGAGTGCAAGAGATTCAGGGAGATATTTGACGGTGCGAATGATCGCAGTCTCATACTTCTCAATGAGACATTTTCAACCACATCATTTGAGGAGGGCTATTATATAGCCAGGGATTCCGTGAGAGCTATTCTGACAAAGGGAACGAGAACGATATACAACACCCATATGCATAAGCTGGGCTTTGATGTGGATGAGATGAATGAGGGACGAGCAGTGGGAGCGGGAAAGGCTTACTCACTGGTCGTACATAATGAAGGTGCTAAGAGATCATACAAGATAGAGATAGCGCCACCTGCTGGTAAATCATATGCCAGTGACATAGCGGAGAAATATGGTGTTACATATGACATGCTGGTGAATAAAGAAAAATAGTTGGCTGTATGCACTGCTTGTGGATGATATTACAGACGATATGTGGGCAGTTTAGAGTCATATAATACGAATTGTCTACAGTGAAGATATTGGAGGGTATAGGATGACAGAAAAGCATACAGACAAGAGAACAATACTTATAGTGGATGATGACGCTGATCTGTCTATGCTGATACAGGATATGCTGGAGGACAACGGCTATGCTTTTCTGTACGCAGCCAGCATAGACGATGCATATGAAGTGCTGACAGATAACAAATGTGATCTCATACTTCTGGATATCAATCTTCCCGATGGTACAGGTTTCTCATTCTGTAAAGAACTCAGGCATACTTCGCAGGTGCCAATCATATTTGCAAGTGCAAGGACGAGTGAGGATGACAAGGTGAATGGCCTTGATATGGGTGGAGATGACTATATCGCAAAGCCGTATTCACTGAAAGAGCTTATGTCTCGTATCCGTTCGATACTCAGGAGAACTTATGGTGTTGATGACAATAAGTCTGAGATGTTGACCCTGAACACAGACGGGAACGAGATAGAGATCAACAGGCACGCACGGACTGTGAGCAGAAACAAAAGTAATGTGGATATGAAGCCGAAGGAATTTGACCTGCTTGTATACATGGCGGAGAACAGAGGCAGGGTATTGACCAAGGAACAGATCATGAGTGCCGTGTGGGGGCTGTACAGCGATGTGGAGCCATCCACGGTTGCGGTGCATGTAAGGTGGCTCAGGGAAAAGCTTGAGACAGATCCTTCACATCCGCAGCTTATCCGTACGGTATGGGGAACGGGATATGTGCTGGGAGATAGTGAATAGACAAAGACAGTGAGAATAATATGAGCTTGTAAGGTGGATGTCCACTTGGCAGCTATAGGGAGTTTATATGAAACGACATTCAGTAAGAAACAATATAATAAAAATGCTGATCGTGTTCATGTGCGCCATAACCATAGTTTTTGGTTGGCTGTTCTACAGGGAGAAGCAGGACGAGACACGGCGGATAAAAGATGATGAATATGGGCAGTATATAGTGGAACTGAATGAAGTGAAACAACTGTATGACTCGGGATCCACAGATGCTGACGAAAAGCTTGACGCTGTAATGAATGAACTCAGGGAACAAAAGATAGATACCGGCAAGTCAGGACTTAGAAATATATTGATCATTTATATCGTTGTCTTGTGTGTTGTGATTGTATTATTCCTGTACATATACGTGTGTGTTCTCAGGCCATTTGACGAGCTGGAGGATTATGCATCACATCTGGCAGCAGGGGATATGGACACCGAACTTAAGTACAGACGGGTAAATATGTTCGGAAGCTTCACGTGGGCATTTGACCATATGAGAACGGAGATAGTGCATGCAAGGCGTAGAGAGCAGGAAGCGATAGAGAACAACAAGACAGTTATAGCTACGCTGTCACATGATATAAAGACTCCGATCGCATCCATAAGAGGATATGCGGAGGCATTGGTCATGAATATGGATGCCACCCAGGAGCGCAGGGAGAGGTATGCGTCGGTCATCATGAAGAAATGTGATGAGGTGACGTCCATAACGAATGACATGTTTATTCATTCCTTGCATGATCTGGACAGACTGGTGGTGAACAGTGATGAGGTTGAGATAAAACCTCTGCTGGAACAGGTTCTGTCAGATATAGGTCTCGGAATGGATATCGTGGTGAATGGAGATATAACCGAGGCAGTGCTTGAGCATTCAGATTCGGGAAGAGTGGTTCAGGTGATAGAAAATATACTGTCAAATGCCGCTAAGTATGCCAGAGACACAGAGATAAGTATTGTTACGGAATGTATATCGCCCGAAAAACTTCCAAGGAATGTCCATGTGAGCGGCGCTGATATGGTATACAGGCTGTCCATAAAGGATCATGGAACAGGAATCCCGGATAAGGATATGCCGTTCATATATGAGAAGTTTTATCGAGGGGAAAACTCCGGTGATGAGCCTGGAGCGGGCCTGGGACTGTTTATTGTCCGCTATCTCATGGAGAGAATGGGAGGATATGTGGAACTTGTAAATCATGCTGATGGCCTGGAGGCAGTGTTATATTTTGCAGCAAGAAAGGTTTGTTAAGGACTTGTTAATAAATAGGGTGATATGGTTGTAGCACGGTGGCGAGGTGAAGATCCGTAGAGGATGTCTGAACGTCCCACCGTGCTACAACTATAAAAGGAGAGAAAAATGGGAGATATAATACTTCAGGCAAGAGACCTTTGCAAAAGCTTTTCCAGTGAGGGCGTGCAGAATCATGTGCTCAACAACATGGATCTGGATATCTATAAGGGAGATTTTACAGTCATCATGGGAGCGTCAGGCTCGGGAAAATCCACACTGCTTTACAGTCTGTCCGGGATGGACAGACCGACTTCGGGAAAGGTCATATATGATGGCGAGGATATAACAGAATACAAAGAGAAACGCATGGCAGAACTCAGGGTGTATGAGTTTGGATTTGTGTTCCAGCAGATACATCTTGTGAGCAACCTCAGCATTAGAGAGAACATACTTGTGCCGGGTTATATGAATAAGAATACGAGCACAAAAGAGACTGAGAACAGGGCTGATGAACTCATAAAGAATATGAATATAGAAAGTGCTGCTGACCGACTTCCTGCACAGGTGTCTGGCGGAGAGGCACAGAGGGGAGCTATTGCCAGAGCGGTCATCAACAGTCCGGGTATCCTTTTCGCGGATGAACCGACAGGCGCATTAAATCGTAGAAATACCCAGGATGTGCTGGATCTTCTAACCGAGCTCAACGTGGAGGGACAGAGCATACTCATGGTTACCCACGATGTGAGAGCTGCCATCAGGGCGAACAGGATCATCTACATAGAGGATGGAAGAATCATAGGTGAGCTGAAACTGTCACAATATATTGAAGAAGACCGCAAGAGACGTGAGAGCCAGATAGATGCATGGCTTGGTTCCATGCAGTGGTAGGAGGTGCCGGGATGAGATATATCATGATGGTGCTTCGAGGAAATATGAGAAGAAACAAGGGCGTGCATATAAGTGTGTTCGTGCTTATGCTTATCATTTCTCTGGCATTCTGTTCAGTGCTTTCTTACTACACGAATTCCATAAGGCATGATTCGGAAGCTATGGAAGAGGTTGGTTATGGAGGTATGCTTGCCGCACTTTATGGGGAGAACAGGCTGGATGCCTATGGAACAAGTGCAGACAAGATAATAAAGAATATTGGCAAATGTGATGCGGTGCAGGAAGTGAAAGCAGCAGATGTTGTGTATCTGCTGCTTAAGGACTGCAATGGAAAAGGCGGAAACAGCAGCTTCGTTTTGAATGATACAGACAGCGTGCTCACATATGATCAGTATGATGTGGATAACAAAATGACAGATCGCCGGCTTGAAAAAGGTGAGGTAAGTGTGCCGTTCAGTTTCATAGGTATGTATGACTGCAAGATTGGTGATACAGTCGAGCTGGGCAATGATAACGGTTCTTATACCTTCAAAGTTGCGTCATTTTTCGAGGATCCATATATGGGATCTTCGGTCATGGGAATAAAGACGATATTGATCTCAGATGAGGATTTTGCGGATCTCAAGGCAAAGGCTGCGGAAGATAATAGAAGCGGACTGGAAGATGACAAGAGATCCTTTGAATTGTCAAAGCTTATCATAATAGATAAAAAGCCGGGCCTGGACCTTACGGAGATGGAGTTTGAGAGAGAACTGAATAATGTGAGTGATTTCGCGTCATATTGCTGGATAACTTTATCAAAGGAGCAGGCGGGAAATTACATGCTTCTTATGACAAAGGTATTCTCCGCGGTGCTGCTTATATTTGTTGTGCTGCTTCTGGTGGCGGCTATGATAGTTCTAGGACACAACATCGGCAGCAGCATAGAGATGGATTTTGTTAACATAGGAATACTCAAAGCGGTCGGAATGACAAATGCATCGGTGAAGCTGGCGTTGCTTGCCGGGTATATGTGCACTGTGGCGACTGGACTGTTTGCTGGAATACCACTGGCCATTCCGATACTAAAAATTATAAATGGTGCCACAAGATCTTCTTCAGGACTTGAAGTTCCGTTTGATATTAATGTAGGACTTGTGCTGTGTGTCATATTGGCGATACTGCTTCTGGTAGCAGCATTTATCATGTTGAAGACAAGGAGAATATCCGAGGCCACACCTATAAAGGCGATAAGAGGTGGACGGGACAGTGTGCATTTCTCAAGCGTTCTGAAGCTTCCGGTCTCAGGCAAGAAACTTGGTGTGAGTCTTGCATACAGACAGTTTATATCTGAGAAGAAACAGTATGCCGCAGCCATCATAGTGACTGCTATACTTGCCATGTTCATGATACTTATGAACGATATGATGCGCTGGTTTAATTCACAGAATATGCTGGTGGATATGTTTTCAGTCACGAAGTATGACCTGACTGCTTCGTTTGTCGATGAGGATACGCAGAAGGATATAGAGAATGTTATATCAGAACACACAGCGTATAGAAAATATCAAATGTTCAGCGAGTACCTTCTGTTCGATGATGTGCAGATGTATTGTTATATAGTGGAGGACCCTGATATGATCAACACGATAAGAAAGGGAAGAACCTGCACATATGACAATGAAGTGCTGATAACCCAGTATGTGGCTGATGGATTTCACATGAACGTAGGTGACACAGTCACAGTCAAGCGCGGCGGCGTGGCAAGGAAGATGGTGATATCCGGCATATACGATTCGGCAAATGATATGGGCAAGAACTTTGCAATTAGTAAGGCTGCATATAGTAAGTTTGCCCACGAAGAGACCGTAAGTGAGTCTGGTGTCAGTGGAGCTGCCAAAAGCAGTTCAGATGAAGAGGAATGGAGCGGCAAAGGAATATGTTATGATCTTGACAATACTGATGAATGTGATGCGATAATCCAGGAGATAGATAAGAGATATGGCGATAATCAGGGCATCACGTATTCAATACATTCAGCAAAGGATGATTTTGAAGGAGTGGCGGGTACAGTCAACATTGCAATACAGGGACTCACATTGCTCACATATATGTTGGGGGCTGTATTCGTGATAGTCACGGTCATAATCGTCTGTGGCAAGGTTCTCATGCGTGAGCAGAAGGATATCGGAATATATAAGGCACTTGGATTTACATCCTTCAGACTCAGATGCCAGCTTGCGGTCCGCTTTATCGTGACGGCAGTTGTGGGTTCGCTGCTTGGTATAGTTCTTGCACTTATCGTCAGCAAGCCATTCTTCAAGGCAGGATTTGAATCATTTGGAATATACAGTTTTAATTTAAGTACAAGCGTGATATCACTGGTTATACCATTGGTATTTATGAGCGTGTTATTCTCTGTGGTAGCATTTATCAGAGCGGGGAACATCAGAAAGGTCCAGCCGCAGGTGCTCATCGCAGATCAGTAGAAGTATATAGGAGAGTGGAACTATGTATACAATGTCAGTAGACAAGGTGGGTATATATAATGGATAAGTTGATCATATATCTGATATGTATAAATATACTAGGAGCTGTCCTTGATGGAGTGACGGCTGCGAGACGCAGGAGAACAAGCCATAAAGCGCTCAGTGTTCAGCTGGGGATCATAGCCATTGCCGGTGGTGCCCCTGGCATGATAATAGCATTTGCGTTGTGTGACAGGACTGCATCTAAGACGAATATGATGCTGAGAGTGTTCACAGTGTGCGTGTGTGTGATAGAGCTTGCGGTGTTCATGACTTGGAAGCTCAGACCGGCGGGCAAATGGAACTTTGCATTCTGGGATGTGTTTGTGGAATACAGATGGACACTTTGGTTCGTTGCGGCAATGAGTGTTATAACATTTGTCATGTTCGGAATTGACAAATACAGAGCGGTCAAGGGAGGATACAGGATCCCCATAGCGGTCCTTCTCGGTATGGCATTTGCCGGTGGAAGTATCGGTGCTCTGCTTGGAATGGTGGTGTTCAGGCATAAGATAAGGAAGAATTATTTCTCGGTTGGAGTGCCACTTATACTTGTAATGCAGGTGGTGCTTTTGATGTGTGTGGTTAATCTGCTGTAGGATCCGCAAATATCCCCAGTTCAGGCGGATAGTTGGTAAATGCAAAGAATGCAACCGCAAGAATTGCCAGGATAGTCATGGAAACGTAGTCGTTTATGCACATTTGCTTAGATTCTAATCTGTTTTCGGTGTGCAATGCATATACAACCCCGGCGAAATAAAGTGCGATATTCAGAAACTCATAATTCCTGCCCAGTACACCATTTAGAGTGTAGAAACCGACCACAATGAAAGCCATACCTGACAGGATACCGACAGTCCTTGCTGGAAGATAATGTTCCGGCAGGGGCTTATCTTTTATATGAGCCCAGAGAAATTCAATCATTGTCAGCAGGAGCATTGGAAAGAATATAAGTTTCAGGTGTTCCCAGGTTGACTCGTTCACTGCCGAGAATAGTCCGACAGCGGGATTGTCATTTGACCACTCGTAGGTGAAATGCAGCAGCACTCCGAGGATCGATATGAAGAAAAAACGAAAAAAATTGAGTTTGTTAGTAGCTGCCATATAGAGTCCTCCGATGAAAACTAGTGCTATATTACATAGTATATGACGAATATGGTATTTCATGTAGCGGAGAAAACGAAATTGCCGAAATTAAGATAAACATAATTGGGATATATTGTCGGTGATGTTATAATTATTTCAACGAATGTTTTGTTTAAAGGGGAAGTACATATGCGTTTGATCCATTTATCTGATCTTCACATAGGAAAGCGTGTAAATGAATTTTCCATGCTGGAGGATCAGGAGTATATATTAAAAGAAATACTGTGCATCATCGATGATGAGCAGCCGGATGGAGTCATCATAGCCGGGGATGTATATGATAAGTCTGTGCCGAGCGAGGAGGCGGTGAAACTGCTGGACAGCTTCCTGACTTCGCTTGCAAAGAGAAAGCTGCAAGTATATATCATCAGCGGCAACCATGATTCGGCGGCCAAGCTGGCATTTGCATCAAGTCTGATTGATCTCAGTGGAATCCATATATCGCCGGTATATGATTCGGCACAGATAGCCATGATGGGAGATGGGTTGGTCAGACCATATAAGCTGGAGGATGGAAAAGGACAGATGGTGAACATATACATGCTGCCATTTGTGAAGCCGGCAATGGTCAGATCGGTGTTCCCTGATGAGGCGGATGATATAAATGATTACACGGATGCCTGCCGTGTGGCGGTGGAGCATATGGATGTAGATGAGAAAGCGACAAATATACTGGTTGCCCATCAGTTTGTAACCGGGGCTGTGCGCTCAGAGTCGGAGGAGAATGTGGGCGGACTGGACAATGTGGATGTATCGGTATTTGACTCATTTGACTATGTGGCGCTGGGGCATATACATGGGCCGCAGAAGGTGGGCAGGGAGACTGTCAGATACTGTGGCACACCACTTAAGTACTCACTTTCGGAGGCTAACCACACCAAATCGGTGACGGTTGTTGACATACCTGAGAACAAAAAAATAGAGATAAGGACTGTTCCACTTGTTCCAATGCATGAGCTGCGCGAGGTAAAGGGAACATTTGACGAGCTGATGGACAGGCGAAACTATGAGGGGACGGCTGTGGATGATTATCTGTATGTGGTTCTCACGGACGAGGATGACGTGCCGGATGCTTTGGGAAAACTCAGAACGGTCTATCCAAATGTGATGAAGCTTGGATACGACAACACCAGAACCCGTGTGACACAGACGATAGACGATGGTGCTGTGCTTGAAGGGAAAAAGCCTATAGATCTGTTTGGAGAGTTGTATGAGAAGCAGAACAACCAGGAAATGAGCGATGAACAGAGGAGTTTTGTTCAGAATATTATAGACTCTGTATGGAGAGAGGAGCGCTTATGAGCGAAGCGAATAACTCAAATGCGCTCCGACGACCTGCCCCGCTTGCGGAGGCGAGAGGGGCGATACATTGTGAAAGAGAGGAGCGCTTATGAGACCACTTAATCTTACGATGTCGGCATTTGGACCATATGCGGGAGTCCAGATGCTTGACATGGCCCAGCTTGGGGCTGAAGGCTTGTATCTTGTGACTGGGGATACGGGTGCGGGAAAGACCACGATATTCGATGCCATCTGTTATGCGCTGTATGATGAACCGAGCGGAGCGAGCCGTGATGCGAGGATGATGAGATCAACGTATGCCGATGTGGACACAGATACCTACGTTGAACTGACATTTGATCATATGGGGAAGACTTACAGAGTTAAAAGAAATCCTTCCTATGAGAGACGTAAGAAAAAAGGTGAGGGAACTACCCTGCAGGATGCGGCTGCAGAATTGTATCTGCCGGATGACTCGGTCATTGCCAACAGAACGAAGGTAAATTCATATCTTCAGGAATTGTTGGGTGTGGACAGAGAGCAGTTTTCGCAGATATCTATGCTTGCCCAGGGTGAGTTCAAGGAACTGTTGGTGGCGGAGTCCGGGGACAGACAGAAGATATTCAGCAAGCTTTTTCACACATCAAGGTATTTTGTTCTGCAGAAACGTCTTCAGGATGAGACGAGAAAGCTTCAGAGTGAACGGGACGATATGAAGAAGAGTATAGAGCAGTATATATCCGGGATAGTCTTCGGAGAGGATGACCCTCTTGGACTCAGTGTCCAGAAGGCAAAGGACGGCCAGATGCCAATTGATGAGGTGATCACACTCATCGGAAAGCTTATTGTAACGGAGAAGGCAAGAACGGATTCATATGAGAAGCAGATCGGTACACTTGAGACCCGGGTCGGGGAACTTGACACGCTGATAGGCAAGGCACAGCAGACAGAGAAAGCCAGAGTGCAGCTTGAAAAGACACATTTGGAGCTTGCAAATGTACAGAATGACAGAACTACTGCTGAGGCAGAGTTAAACAGGACAAAGGAAGCGCTCCAAGAGACGGAAGAGCTCCAAAGGCAGGCAGCAGTTATAAATAACGAGCTTCCAAACTATGAGAAACTGGACGAGAAGCGAAAAAATATTGCAGACGAGGAACAGCTCATACAAAGGCAAAATGAACAGGCAGAGAAGGGCAGAATGCTTGTGACAGACAAACAGAAGAGCATAGAAAAGCTGAGACTGGAACAGACACAGCTTGCGGATGCGGGGGAGAAAATAGTTGCAATCACGGCATCGAGGGAGAAGATGGCTGACGCTGTTGACTATCTGAATGGCATAAGCAGACTGCTCATGGAATACAGCAGAAGAAAGCAGGCGGTGGACAAAGCACAGAAGCAGTATCTGTTTGATAATGAGATGTATACCAGAAAGCAGGATTTGTATGAGCATATGAGCACGCTCTACAGGAATGCCCAGGCGGGAATCCTTGCAAAGGATCTGAAGGAGGGACAGGCGTGCCCTGTGTGCGGTGCGACGGAGCACAAACTCCTTGCATCGCTGCCAAAGGAGGCTCCGACAGATGCGCAGTTAGATGGTGCGAAGAAGGATGCGGACAGAGCACGCGACAGGGCAAATGCCAGTGCTACGGATGCAAAGGTAAAGTTTGCCAGCGTCATGGAGATCAGAAACAGCATTATTGAGCAGGCTGGAAGGAAATTTGACGATCCGGAGGATATAGACGGTCTGCCGGAAAAGGTTGAGAAGAATATTGGGTACTATAATGAGAAGATTGCGAAGACTGACAGACAGATCGAGGCTGAACGCAAAAGGGTCAGCAGAAGGGATGAGCTTGCTGCAAAACTTCCTCAGGAGGAAGAAGCATTTGCCGGGATGCAGGTGAAGCTGGCGGAGCTTGAGAGAAATATATCGGCGCTCACGGCAAAGGTTGTCTCAGACAGAGAACAGGCGACAGAACTGGCCGCGGGGCTCAGATTCAGGAATCGGAGTGAGGCGGAAACGAAGATGAACGAGATTCTTGGCAGAGCAAAGAAACAGCAGAATTCATTTGACGCCGCTGAGAAGAGATATAATGCTGTGATCCAGGATATTAAGACGCTGGAGGGGCAGATAAAGGCTCTGACAGACACGCTGGAGTCAGCAGAGAAGCTTGAACTTGCCAAGCTTGAGGAAGATAAAAACGCAGCAAGAGATGAGCTGGGAAGGATCAGACTTCTCATGCAGGATGGAAACAGCCGCATCCGTGCAAATGAAACGGCGATGGCGAATATAAGCAGAAAGTCCGATGAGCTTTCGGCAAAAGAAAAGAAATATGTAAGCGTGAAGTCGCTCTATGACACTGCCTCAGGAAATGTATCCGGCAAGAACAAGATAAACCTTGAGGCGTATATACAGATGTCGTATTTTGACAGGATAATTCAGCGTGCAAATCTGAGATTCCTGAAGATGTCAGATGGTCAGTATGAGCTGGGGCGTGTGACGGACAGCAGTGACAAGAGAAGCCAGATCGGCCTTGACCTCTGTGTTGTGGATCATTACAACGGCAGCAGACGAGACGTTAAGTCTCTTTCTGGGGGCGAGTCATTCATGGCATCACTCTCCCTTGCGCTTGGACTCTCCGATGAGGTGCAGGCTTCGGCTGGCGGCATACAGATAGATACGATGTTTGTGGATGAGGGCTTTGGCTCACTGGACACAGAAAAGACTCTGCCACAGGCATACAAAGCGCTGGTCAGCGTGACCGAGGGACGCAAGCTGGTGGGAATAATATCGCACGTGACTGAACTCAAGGAGAAGATTGACAAGCAGATCGTGGTGGAAAAGGACAGAACCGGCAGGGCGAAGGCCCGGCTGGTGGTGTAGGAATTTTAGTCATCCGAGTATTGGGCTAAAATGTGCTCAAGTTTATTAAAGTCTACACATCTTTTTGTAAGGTTGCGATTTTTGTCGGGAAAATCAGTTATGAGAGAGTGGACTTTATTGGCTCTGTTGATTATAGTATCGGAATGATCCCGACACCAGGATAATTGTTTCTGCATAAGAATCTTTCGTTTTGTTTTATCTGGGGTATCGTGAGGGTTTAATTTCAGATTGACCTTAGATATAACTGAGTTGTTAACTGGAATCATATTGTTTAGATTGAGAATTCCTATGATTTTAGAAGAATACTCAGGATGCCTGCTGTTGTGGTCAAATATTTTGATGAAATCAATCTGGCTTTTCATATTTTCAAATTTCTTTTTTGGTGAGGTAAGGGGGATGCAATATTTCTGACCACCTATAAGAATGATTATTCCAAGAAATGGTCGATTCTCCTTACCTACCTGAGGGGAGACTGACATTACGTTGTCATCTGCACGAGGCAGATTTCTTATGTATTTTAAATCAATATAGTAAAAATTTAGGATATCCATTATCGCCTTTCTGAGAATATAAAAGAGCTGTGCTAAAATGCACAGCTCTTAAAAACCTTTTTGCATGGTAGGGCTCCCATAAAATTGTTCCATTTTGTATGGTAGAACATCCATATTAAAATTGTTCATTTGTTTTATATGGTAGAACACCCATCTCTTAAAGTTCCCATTTCGCATGGTAAGGTTACCATAATCATATCATACAAGAATTCTAACATTCAATAATGTTAGTGTCAATTAGAGCTGACTTATTTAGTAACTTATAGTGATCTGAGAATATCCTAAAAAGTGATCAATATCAAGTGTAATTACTGATATTTTATAAAACGTTTATAAAAGTATACAAAGTGTAGAATAGTAGAAAAATGTTAGCTGTTTGCTTTACAAATCGGAGTTGATAAACAATAATGGTTCATGTATGAATGAATAAGGACGGTACACTATAATGGAACTTTTTGATATATGCGACGAACAGGGCAACCCTACCGGAGACACAGTGGAGAGGAGCGAGGCACATGCAAAAGGCATATGTCACAGGACTGCCCATATCTGGATAGCGAAGCAAGAGAATGGAAGGTATAAGGTTCTTCTGCAGAAGAGGTCGATGGATAAGGATTCTTTTCCTGGAAGGTATGACACTTCCTCTGCCGGACATATACAGGCGGGCGATGAACCGATGGAGTCGGCACTCAGAGAACTGGGTGAGGAGCTGGGCATAAATGCCCAAAATGAAGACCTCGATTTTGCGGGAACATTTAGAATACAGTATGAGAAGGAATTTCATGGCAAAATGTTCAGGGACAACGAGGTGGCATTTGTGTTCGTGTATCAGAAACAGGTGGACATAGCAGATCTGACAATACAGAAGGAAGAGCTTGACGGCGTGTGCTGGTTTGATCTGGAGGAAACCTATGAGGCATGTAAGAACCATGACCAGAAGTTTTGCGTGCCAATTGGAGGGCTTGAGACGGTAAGGAAATACCTGAAAGAAAGAATACGTTAAAGTTACTGAAAGAATGTTGTGTGTAGTGGATAGTAGGAAAAATGCCAGGGCGTAAAGAAAAGCATTACATATAAAAAATAGGTTGCCAGACTAGTTAGTTTGTGCTAACATAACATATGTTATGGAAAACGACAAGCGCAGTGAAACGATAGAAAAACTGAAAAAAGCAGGTAAAGAGGAATTCCTTGAAAATGGTTACCAGAGGGCAAGCCTCAGAAAGATATGCAAGAGTGCGGGAGTTACCACCGGAGCCTTCTACTTTTCATTTGAGAGTAAAGAGGCATTGTTCAAGGCGATACTCGAACCGCTTGTGAGCCAATATGAAGCCATGCTTGGAAAACTTATGAAGGGTGAGATTCAGAACCCCGGCACGGGCGTGGATGCAGACAAGATCATGATGCAATTCCTTCTGGAACATGGGGAAGAGGCAAAGATCATCATGCATGGCGCTGACGGCAGCTGCTATGAGAATTATCACCAGAGGGTTGAGGAGTTCATGAGACATTCATTTGCGGCATATTACAGGTCACAGCTTGGATGCGAGCCGGATGAGACTTTGGTTCGCGTGCTGGCTAAGATGCGGCTTGAAGGAGCCATGGCGATACTGAACGAGGATGTAGATGTGGAGAAGAAAATGTATCTGACAGAAAAGATTGGCATTCATGCCACCGGCGGTACAGAAAAGTTGATAGAGAGTTTAAAGAAAGAGGTTCATCGATGATGAACCTCTTATTTTTACGAACATAACAAAACATGACAAATGTTATATTTCATAAGGAGGGGCCCACGTAAGTGGGAGGATTCCTTGTGAAGCACGCAAACGCCGCGCGCAGCGCCTCTCATGCGTTTGCTCCATTATAAGGAGGGGCCCACGTAAGTGGGAGGATTCCGGCAGAGGAAGCGCACTGATGTGCGCGCAGGTCATCAAGCTGCGCTTGACGACATGTTGTGAGGCACGCAAACGCCGCGCGCAGCGCCTCTCATGCGTTTGCACAATTAAAAAGCAGGAGGAAATGAGAAAATGGTTAGTACACAGAACAATACAGTAAGCAGATCAAAGGTAGACATAACCGGAGTCCCAGAGACGATGCTCCAGACACTCTATGCCAGGGCGAAAGAATCAAGAAAGCCGGATCATGTCATATACGATGGCAAGGCCATAGAGATAGTTGACAGCCTGGATTATGACTTTTCACTGGCGGACAAGGATCTGGCAATGGGAAGCGGAGTTATAGCGCGAACTATAGTTCTTGATAAGCTTGTATCAGAATACCTGAAAAAGCATAAGGGTGCTGTGGTTGTGAATATCGCCAGTGGTCTTGATACCCGTTGCTATAGAAATGAGGGTAAATATAAAGGTTGGTACAACATTGATCTCCCGGAGACCATGACTGTAAGGGCAAAGTTCCTGCAGGAGGACGGACCGGTGTACCAGATAGCGGAATCCGCCATGGACGGCAAATGGGCAGACATGGTAGAGTATGCAGGTGAACCTGTGCTGGTCATCATAGAGGGGTTTACGATGTATCTCACAGAAGCTGATGTGAAGAAAATATTCGACATAATAGACAGGAAATTTACTCATGCTACGGTGCTCGTAGAGACTATGGCTCCGTTCATGGCAAAGCATATCAAGGAGAAATCCATCCATGGAAGCCATGCCAGGTTCTCCTGGGGCGTGTCAAATGGAAAGAAGCTGGCGGAGATCATACCGAAATACAGATACATAGAACAGCACAGTCTTGTAGAAGGAATGGCTGAGTTCATACCGGTATATAAAGTCATTGGCAAAATACCATTTGTCAGCAATATATCAAACAAGATAGTAGTGCTGGAAAAGTGATAAAAAAGTGTTGACATAAAGTTAAAAGCCATTTATGATACAGTAAAATGCAAATGACTTGCAAATTCAAAAAAGAGGAATATTATGGCGAGGGAGTATAAAACGAGAATAAGTCAGGCTATAGAGGCATTTGCTGCAGAGAGGCAGGACAGAGGGTTTTGCGCGGCTGATGTAAGTGTGTATTTGGATGAGAATGGCATAGATGCGAATACAACAACTGTATATCGCAATCTTGACCGCATGGTTACCCAGGACAAATTGATAAAGTATCAGAGTGCTGATGGTGGTTCAAGTATGTATAGAATGGAAAAGGCTGATCATAGTTGTCACGAACACCTTCATATGCAGTGTGTTAAGTGCGGAAGAGTCATACATATTGACCGCGATACCATGAATCACATAGCTAAAGGAGTTCAGGAGAGGTATGGATTTATGATCGACTGTGACAGATCGTCGATATGTGGTATTTGCAAAGATTGTCAGAGGCGTTGTGGAGTCGCTGTAGTCTAAACTAAACGTGATTGTTACAGATGGGATTGTATCGTTACGGTCACAACGAAAACTATATATCCCCAAATTCCTACAATGAAAAGGAGGTGTGCAGAATGAGTAAAAAGAGAATAATGTCATGGATTCTTATAGTGTTCTTTGTATCGGGAGTACTTTTCTCTTATGGCTATATTGCGCGCAATGTGGAGCATGACTGTACGGGGCAGGAATGTCCTATATGTATGCATTTGCAGCAGGCTGCACAGTTCCTTTCAAATATAAAGACAATGTCAACTACGCCAGTGTTCCTGGCGTTCTTAAGTGTGTTCACACTTGGAGTTGTATTGGTGTATACCCACGAGTATTGTACCGATACGCTCGTTTCCCTGAAGGTGGAATTGCTGAATTGATTTAAAGTACGGATATTGACTGAGAATTGCGTCTGGAAATACATTTAAAGATAAGGGCGAATACTTATTATTGGTGTTTTTTGATCTAGAGGCAGTTTATTAAATTTACCCAATTATAGGCATCAAAATATGCCTGTCAATTATATCAATCAATTCGGAGGTTTATTGATCATTATGAAAAATAGAATATTTGGCCTTGTTATGGCATCGGTACTTACTGTTTCAGCATTTTGTGGCTGCGGAGCATCAATGACGGCATCAGATTCTGATCAGAAAGGAGGCAGTGCGCCTGAAAATGCGGCAAATGCTGCGGCGTACAGCATTGTATGTACGACTTTTCCTCAGTATGACTGGATCCGCAATATTATAGGCGGTGATTCCGACAAGTTTCAGCTTACTATGCTGCTCGATCAGGGGATGGATCTTCACAGTTATCAGCCAACTGCAGAGGATATAGCAAAGATAGCTGACGCAGATATGTTCGTGTATGTTGGCGGTGAGTCTGATGGCTGGGTGGATAGTGCCCTGAAAGAAGCGACTAATAAGGATATGAAGGTTGTAAATATGCTTGACGCTTTGGGAACTGCAGTCAAAGAGGAAGAGGTAGTTCCAGGCATGCAGGCAGAGGAAGAAGAGGAAGGCCCGGAGTATGATGAACATGTATGGCTTTCACTCAAGAACGCAGTGGCATTGACGAATGTGTTGGCGGATAATATCCAGGCACTTGATCCAGATAATAAATCTGATTACATGGAGAATGCAGGCAAGTACGTTGATGAACTCAATGATCTTGATGGAAGGTACGAACTAACAGTTTCTAAGGGAAAACGTCAGGCAATTCTGTTTGGCGACAGATTCCCTTTCCGATATATGGCGGATGATTATGGCCTTACTTACTATGCTGCATTTGTGGGATGCAGTGCTGAGTCGGAGGCAAGTTTCGAGACGATAACATTCCTTGCGCAGAAGGTGGATGAGTTAAAGCTTCCGGTTATTCTGACGATAGAGGGTGCAGATCACAGTATAGCAGAGTCGATAAAGAAGACAACAGATTCGAAAAATCAGGAGATCCTGACGATGAATTCCATGCAGTCTGTGACTGCAAAGACTGTAGCTGATGGTGAGACGTATCTGAACGTGATGGAAGATAACTTGAACGTACTTTCTCAGGCATTGAATTAATTGCTGAACAATAAAACAAATTTAGATTTATAGGAGAAAACAAATGTCATATATAACGTGCAAAGACCTGGCAGTGGGATATGATGGACGTGCAGTTGCGTCAGGCCTTAATTTCAGTATAGACAAGGGAGACTATCTCTGTATAGTTGGAGAGAACGGAGCGGGAAAGAGTACCTTGGTAAAAACTCTGCTTGGCCTGTTGAAACCGGTTTCAGGAGAGATAAAGTTTGGCGATGGTTTGACATCGCGTGATATAGGCTATCTGCCGCAGCAGACACCTGTGCAGAAGGATTTCCCTGCGACTGTATGGGAGGTGGCTTTGTCGGGAACGCTGCCTAAGTGCGGAGCACGTCCTTTTTATGGCAGAAAGGAAAAGCAGCTTGCACAATCTCAACTTGAACGACTTGGAATATGGGATATACGCAGGAAATGTTACAGGCATTTGTCGGGAGGACAGCAGCAGCGCGTCCTTCTGGCGAGAGCTCTGTGTGCAACTGAGAACCTTCTTCTGCTTGACGAACCGGTAACTGGCCTTGATCCTGTCGCAACGGCACAGTTCTATCAGATGATACAGCAGTTAAATGAAAATGGTGTGGCAGTGATCATGATATCACATGATCTGAGGGCAATAGATTGCGCCAGACATGTGCTTCATATGAATCATGGGGGCTCGTTCTGGGGCAGCAGAGAGGAATATAAGAACAGCAGATATTGGAACATCATTTCGGTAGAATATGAGAAAGGTGGTGGACAGAGTGCAGCTTGTTGATAAGTTAATTTACTATATGCAGTATCCATTTGTTAAGTATGCTCTTGTGGTTGGTATTCTTATAGCTTTGTGTTCGTCACTTTTTGGTGCAACATTGGTTCTTAAAAGATTTTCATTTATCGGCGATGGACTTTCGCATGTTGCATTTGGAGCAATGGCGGTAGGATCTGTTCTGAAACTGACAAACAACACGATTATAGTGATGCCGGTGACTGTGGCTGCTGCAATTCTCATACTTATGTCGGGACAAAATGCGAAGCTTAAGGGAGATGCCGCGATAGCTATGATGTCTGTCGGTGCTTTAGCCGTAGGTTATCTGATAATGAATGTATTTTCCACGTCAGCAAATGTATCGGGGGATGTGTGCTCTACGTTGTTTGGTTCAACCTCAATACTTACATTGACTATGGGAGAAGTGTGGCTGTGTATAGTTATGTCAATATGTGTAATAGCGTTTTTCTGTTTGTTCTACAACAGGATATTTGCAGTCACATTTGACGAGAGTTTTACCAGGGCAATCGGGAAAAATGCAGGGGCATATAATCTGGCGCTGGCGGTGATAATCGCTGTGATAATGCTCATGTACGGTAGAGAAGCACAAAGCAAAACAAGGATAGCCAGCCCTGCCACTATTCCGAAGTCAGGGGAACGCAATAGAAAAATTCATAGCTGTATGCTATACTTAATTAGCATTTGAACATATCAAGCTGACACAGCAATCTCTTTACTTGCCGTTAATGCGCGTCTACCAATAGTCCGCACAAAGCAAGAGTAGCGTAAAGGTATAAAAATTTCAAACTTCTTTGTAACGAAATTCCGATTTCTCCGTCTAACCTATGAAGCTGAAGGAGGTGATGACAAGTATGGACTATGAAAAGCTCTATAAAGCCTACTATTTACAGGTATACTCGTATACTATTTCTCTTGCCAAAAATCGTGAGATAGCAGAGGAAATCACGCAGAACACATTCTATAAGGCTGTTTCTACAACATCACAATTCAAAGGTAAGTCAGATGAATTGACATGGCTCTGCTCCATAGCAAAAAACCTTTACCATGATGAAATGCGAAGCCGTCAGCGAGTAGCTGATGTGAGTGAAATCAATGACTTGCCATCAAATGAAAATGTTGAGAACTCAGTTGCAGATTCTGACATGGCGTTCCGCATACACCTCGTTCTTCACCGTTTGGAAGAACCATACAAAGAAGTCTTTCAGCTTCGCGTATTCGGGGAACTATCTTTTTCACAAATCGCTGCAATTTTTGGAAAAACAGAATCATGGGCGAGAGTTACTTATCATCGTGCAAAGCTAAAAATTCAAGAAAGGATGGATGAAAAGCATGAGTAAACAATGCGATATTGTTCGAGATATTCTTCCGCTGTATGTTGACGGTGCTTGCAGCGAAGCAAGCGCAGAGATGGTAAAAGAGCATTTGAACGCCTGTGCTGACTGTAACGCAATTTATCAGAAATTGCTTTCTCACACGAGCGAAGATGTTCTTCACGAAGAAAGCGAAAGCGTTATTATGCGCCATGAGGCAAAAGAAAAGCAGAGAGGCAGAAAAAAGATAACGATTGCTGTTCTCGTTTCCATCGCTCTTTGTATCATTGCAATTTTTACAGCTCTCTTTCTGTTACCTATAAACATTGCTTATGAGCCTGTCAAAATCGACTTCCCATTTGAGGTTGAAGATGTCGAAAACGTTGAAATGTACCACTATGACGGAGTGCCTGCATCAGCAGAAAAGAAAGTAGTTGTTGCTGAAAATGATATAAAGACCCTGTATGATAAGTTCAAGGGCTTATCCCTAAAAGACAAAACGACTGAGGAAACTGCCGGAGCAGATGTGACCAGCTTTAGATTTAACCTCTCAGATGGAACAAGCTACGATTTGATTTACGCCTGCTATGGGGTTAAAAACGGCGAATTGAAGTCAGCAGCAGGCGGTTTTAAGTATTTCACAAGTGCGGATATCGGCTCTTATTGGAACAATTTGAATACGGAACTTGAGGCAATTCCTATCAATGAGAGTGAATTGCCGTGAGCAGATAGCAAACCCAGCCGAGCCTGTCAACGGTCAAGATGAACGGCGCAAATGCGCCGCCGTTGACAGCCCCGCCCGTCTTTGCTGTTCGGTAATCAAGAGGGCGACAG
>ERZ840371.911-NODE-911-length-33843-cov-3.625518_pt1 | contig 33843 bp, 30 predicted proteins | sample MGYA00519937_ERZ840371 | MGnify/ENA primary metagenome ERZ840371 (study PRJEB31850, sample SAMEA3708873) | human gut metagenome | biome: human gut; feature: human-associated habitat; material: faeces | place: China | collected 2014 ... | reverse complement strand
ATTGTAGGTATATGTACCTGTATTACCATATGTATTGCCCTTGGATGCTTCCCGTTCTGCATAATAATCTGCCAAAGATGCTTTTGCAGATACCTGATATCCATAGGAACCATTTCCATTGAACAAAGATTTTACCAAAGACATATCTGCCTTCTTAAAGGTATCCTCATCAATACTGAGTTTGTTATCTACACCAACGGTAATTCCAACCTTAGAAAGTAACTTTTCATTGGAATCTGTAGTCCGAACCATGGAAGAAACTGCATTGAGAATTCCATTGGTATTGGAATCTTCTGATTTCTTCAGCAGGTTATTGTAGCTGTCTACAAAAGCACTTACTTTCTTATAAATTGCGTCTTTATCATAATCTGTTGTGGTATTACCCTTTGCATCGGTTGTTGTTACTTTGTTAAATACAGACTTCTTGGTCTTATCCAGTAAAGCATCGGATGCACCCTTCAACTCTTCCGCAGCATCTTCAATTTTTGCTAATGTCTTAGTATCATCCTTTGCAGTAGACGTTGAAGTCTTCTTGTTTGTCTCTACAATCTTGCTGGCAGAATCATTTCCACCATAATATGCCTTCATCAGTTTAAAATAGGAACCGGTACGAATTGCAGAATAATCAGCAATATTAATTCCTAACAAACCGCTGTTTGAAGTTCTGCTTCCATTTGATAATCCGGAAAACAATGTGTTAATTGAATTCAAATCATAATTTGAAATGCCTATCATATAATCACTCCTTTGATATCTGATGTGTAACATCCTTGTCCCACGTCTGCCTATTGTTAAGTCTATTATAGCATTTTAGGCACAGGATTGCAATATTGTGTAAAATCCACAACTTTTTATGTGATTTTTTTCATCTATTGTAACTTTTCACAAAGTTTTTATGGTTTGTTCATAGTTTTGTCATATTTATAGCATACTATAGAACCATCAAAAGAAACTCATGTTTTTAGATATATTTTTTCATAATAGCCTCGGCATCCGAAAGATGTCGGGGCACTCCTCATTTTAGGAATAATTTTTTATGTTGGCTGGATACCAATATATTTGATAACATAAATTACAGGATTTAACAGGTTTCTATGTCAGGCATAAAATACCGCAGTTCGAGAACACATATTTTTCTTTTTACAATATAAAGTGTCTTTCCAATGTTTGACAAACTATCAGCACGGTTCGTCAAAAGGACGGATGTTTGACAAAATTTATTAGGGGCACTTAGAATTTCGTATAGCAACCGGCAACGCCGGCACAGGATGTGCCGGCGAGGTGCAATCTGAACATGGATGTGAATTTGCACCGGTTGCCGGGCAAAACACAATATGTTTCGAAATTCTTAGTGCCCCTTATAAACTTTTGTGTAACATCCGTCTTTGACGGACAGTGCGGATAGTCAGTCAAAGCAACGGAAAGACATTTTGTAATCAAGAAAAAATATGTGCTAAGAACTGCAGATATTCCATGCCAATTAACATAGAAACCTATTAAATCCTGCAATGCTTTGTTATTCAACATTATTGGTATCAAGTCAACATTAAAATCCATCCTACAAATTCTCAATCTGCCAGTCTATCGGTGCTACTCCATGCTCTTCTAAAAATGCATTCGCCTGTGAGAAATGTTTGCATCCGAAGAAGCCACGGTATGCCGAAAGCGGGCTTGGATGAGGTGCTTTTAATATCAGATGCTTCGGATTGGTAAGCATCGGAATTTTGCTCTGTGCCGGTCTGCCCCACAGCATATAGACAACTGGTCGATCCTGGGCATTGACCGCCTGGATAATGGCATCCGTAAAATGCTCCCAGCCTTTGCCCTGATGGGAGTTCGCCTGATGTGCACGGACGGTCAGAACCGTGTTCAATAATAATACACCCTGCTTCGCCCATTTTTCCAGGTAACCGTTGTTTGGAATATAGCATCCCAGATCATCCTGTAATTCTTTGTAGATATTGACAAGGGATGGTGGAATCTCTACCTCCGGTCGTACGGAAAAGCACAAGCCATGTGCCTGATTATAGTTATGATAAGGATCCTGTCCTAAGATCACGACCTTGACATCTGAAAGCGGTGTCAGATGAAAGGCATTGAAAATATCGTCCGCCGGTGGGAATACCGGTCCTCTTTGGTATTCTGCCAGAACCGTCTCATATAGTTTTTTGTAGTAAGGTTTACAAAATTCCTGACTGAGCGGTGCCAGCCAATCATTTGAAATTGCAGGCATATGCCATCTCTCCTTTATCTTCTGACAGATACGCCTTTTTCTGCCAGATATGCTTTTAGATCCATGATCTCTAATTCTTTGTAATGAAATAAGGATGCCGCCAGAGCCGCATCTGCTTTTCCCTCTGTCAAAGCATCGTAAAAATGTTCCTTGGTGCCCGCTCCACCCGAAGCGATCACCGGAATAGAAACCGCCTCAGCAATGCTTCTGGTGAGTGCAATGTCATAACCGGACTTGGTGCCGTCACAGTCCATGCTGGTAAGAAGAATCTCTCCCGCCCCCAAGGCTTCTGCCTTTTTTGCCCATGCTACAGCATCCAGACCGACATCAATACGACCACCATTTTTATATACATTCCAGCCACTGCCGTCTGCACGCTTTCTGGCATCGATGGCAACGACTACACATTGGCTGCCAAACTTGTCTGCCGCTTCCGAGATAAGTTCCGGACGGTTTAGGGCAGAAGAATTGATCGATATCTTATCTGCGCCCTCCCGAAGCAGAACGCGGAAATCTTCTACGCTGCGGATCCCGCCGCCTACCGTAAAAGGGATAAAGACATTGGCTGCCACCTTGCGCACCATATCTACCACCGTAGCCCGGTGATCGCTGGAAGCCGTAATATCCAAAAAGACCACTTCATCCGCCCCTGCCTTATCATAGGCAGCCGCGATCTCCACCGGATCTCCGGCATCTTTTAAATCTACAAAATTAACACCCTTGACCACTCTGCCGTCCTTGACGTCCAGACATGGTATGATTCGTTTGGTAAACATATATCCTCACGCTTCCTATCTCTTATAAATCCGCAAAATTCTGTAAGATCGCCAGTCCGACTTCCCCGCTTTTCTCCGGGTGGAACTGACAGGCAAACACATTGTCCTTTTCCACCGATGCATGGATCTGCACACCATACTGGCAGGTTGCTTTTACGATGGAAGGATCTTCTGCCTGAAGATAATAAGAGTGAACAAAATAAACATAAGCCCCCTCTGAAATACCGGAAAAGAGTCTTCCCTCTGATGGAAAATCCAGAGAATTCCACCCGATATGTGGAATCTTCAGTCCCTCTGTTTCCGGGATCCGCAGGCACTGTCCCTTTAAAATGCCAAGTCCCTCAACGCCCTCTGTCTCCTGACTTGCTTCAAACAAAAGCTGCAGTCCCAGACATATACCAAGAAATGGATTCTTCTCGGCAACGACTTCCCGGATGGCACGATCTAATTCGTATTTCTTGAGGTGCGCCATCGCATCGCCAAAGGAACCCACACCCGGCAGGATGACCTTATCCGCCCGCAGGATCTCATGGAAATCCCTTGTCAGAATGGTTTCCTGTCCCAGATGGTTCAAGGCTTTTTCTACACTTTTGATATTGCCGGCATCATAATCGAGTATTGCTATCATATCCTGTCCTTTTCCTCTTAGTCGTCTAAATGCAAGGATGCAATGATCTCGTCAATGCGGAGCGAATAATCCTCGCGGTTCAACTGATACATAGCGACCGCATCCTCGCTTGATACGCCATATTGATCCTGCAAAAGTTCTGCTAATGCATCTCCCAACTTGGTGTATTCATCCTCGATACCAAGTTCTTTTGCCTCGTCTAAATTCTCCTCATATCTGGCAACACCTATTACCAGAGAATCCAATGCCAACTCATACTTCTGTCTTTTTACAAAGACCTGATATTCCTGATCCCGTTTTTGCAGATCACCCAAAAGTCTCGCTTTCTTGAAAAGATCCTCATCTGCTTCTTTTAGATCCATACCCATCAGATCTTCATAGGAAGTAAAGTAATCTCCTGCATTATATGCGGTTCTCGCATCACTTAAGGATAATTTATATCCCATCATATGCTGCGCGAGTGTGATCAGCGCAACGATAGAGACCGCCAGTACCAGGAAGATGACAATGACCTTGGCTGGGATCTTAGGAGAATTGTCCGGTTCCTTTGGTGGCTTCGGTGGTTTTTCCTTCTTTACTTTTACCTTCTTTTCTTTTGGCTCTTTCGGTTTTTTCTCTTTTTTTGGCTTCTTTTCCTTTTTTGCCTTTTTGGATTTCTGTTCAGCCTCAGAAAGTTCTTTCAAGATATCCAGATTTTCCTGATTCAGATCCTCCTGCGGTGCCTGAGAGATATCTAAGACCTGATTTCCCTCTTTATCCTTTTTGTTAAAGATGGATTTGATCTTATCGATCAAGGCTCCCAAACCCTTTTTGACCGGTACCACGTCTCCTTCTGCCGGACTGCCTTCGGGATCCGCATCCGCAGAAGGGTCTGTCTGTTCTGCCAACTGTTCAAAGGTCTCCTGGGCTTCTTCTATAGGCTGATCCTCGCCGTCTGCCTGTAACAAAGCGCCTATATCATCCAGATCTTCATCCCCGGACAAAAGTCCCATGAGATCCATATCTTCATCGTTTTCGTCCAATAAAGACGGTTCTTCTGCATCTGCTGCCTCGGCATCGTTCATCTGTAGATACTTTGCCAGTAGGTCCTCGCCCGCTTCACCGATCGACTCCTCCGCATCCGGTTCTCCCTTATCCTCGGCAAATTCCGCATCCATCTCATCTTCGCCATAGCCATCCAGCGCCGGCAGGTCATCATCGCCCTGTTCGATCTGCTCTTTTGCCTTGTTGACGACCTCTTCGATATTATCCAGAAAAGATGCCGTATCATCCGCAGGTCTGTCTTCGTCGGATGTCTGCACATCAGATGCCTGATCCTCGGCTGGTCCTTCTACCGTATCTTCCCCGGTTACAGTTTCCTCCGGCACTGAGATTTCTTCTTCCGCCGTCTCTTCTAACGATGCTTCCTCTTGGAAGGACTTTTCGTATTCCAGTTCATCCTGTGCGATCTCATCTTCAAATTCGCGGATAAAGTCATCTGGCTGATCAAGATCCTCGCCCAGTTCTTCCTCGAACATCTTGAGAAAATCATCTTCTGACAATGCCTTGCGCAGATTTTCATGGCTGGTCGGTTCCGGCTTATAATCACGGATCCCGCTGGCTTCCATAAAATCATCCTCCGGCTTTATTCTGTTTCTCTGTTCCTGTTTTTCTCTCAGGATTGCTTCTGTCTGCTTTTGGGCATCCGTGACATCCTTGCGCACGGTCTGTACCGAATTCAACAGACTATCCAAGTAATCTTCTGAATTAGCCAAATTGTTACCTCCAAAATGGTTATTTACATACAGATAAGGGATGTGTCAAAAGCACATCCCTCTTCTAAACCTTATATTATTTGCGGTTTGCTTCGTATTTCTCGATCAATCCATCAATGGCTGAAACCAACTTACCGATCTCCGGCTTTGTCAACTGTGCATCCGCTCCAAGGGATTCTCCTTTAAGTCTGATCTCTTCATTGATCAGAGATGAGAAGATAACCACCGGAATCTTCTTCATGACATCATTTTCCTTAACCAGTTTGGTCAGGCGGTGTCCATCCATCAGTGGCATCTCGATATCTGTAATGATACAGTGAACATCATCTAAGACTGTGCCACGCTCATTCATCTCACACAACTTGTCCCAGGCTTCCTGACCATTCATATTGACGATCAGATTGGTGTAGCCTGCCTTGCGCAGACATTCGCAGATCAACTTGCTCAAGAGTGGAGAATCTTCTGCAATGAGAATCGGAGAAGAACTACGGTCTCTCTCCTCATAATTATCCATATCGGAAACCTTAAGTCCGGTCTCCGGGTTGATGTCAGATACGATCTTCTCAAAGTCTAAGATCACGACCAACTTGTCATCCAACTTGACAACACCGGTAGATACGGCAGAATCATCTGCACTGATAGTCGCATCCGGCTTGATGATATTTTCCCAGGATACTCTGTGGATACCAAGTACCTCATCTACATGGAATGCTGTGTTTAACTTGTTGAAGTTGGTGATGATAAATAATCCGTCTGTCTCAGCCGGCTCAGTAATATTCAGGCATCTGCGAAGGTTAATGACAGAAATCATCGTATCTCTCGGCATAAAAATACCTTCTACGCACGGATGTGAATTTGGAAGTGGAGTGACCGGTTGATACAATAAGATCTCACGGATCTTGGCTACGTTGATACCATAGTGATTATCCGCTACCTTAAACTCCAAAATCTCCAATTCGTTTGTCCCTGACTCAAGTAAAATATTAGTGTCCATACCTTTTTCCTCCCAAATGCCTACTAGGCAATGTATGCTAATTGTTTAAATCAATCGTGTTCGTCTGTCCATCCTTGGTAACCAGCAGTTGAAGCGTATCAATGGACTCTAACTCGGTCTGGCTGACCTGAAAAAGAAGTACCGTATCCTGCGTCGCCTGTGCTTCCAAAGATTTGTTGTAATAGGTAGAAAGATCTGCCATAGAAAGTGTCGTGATACCATCGATCGCCGTCCCGTCATTGATCTTGACCTGATAAGTGACCGGCTGGTTGATCAGATCGACCGTCACAGCCTGATCTGTCGTATTTGCCACCTGCACATGTAAGATCAGATAAGAATAGCCCTCTCCCGCATCCGGTATGGCAACATCTGTCGTTTCATATGAGGAAGATATATCATATCCCTGGTATGAAAAACTGATCCCGGATATACCAATAACATCCGACAATGTCATCTGCGTTTTCTCCTGTTGCGTCTCATCCACCGATGCATCGTCTGATTGTCCCACGTCGGTATCCTTTTGCTTGTCCTTATGCTCATCCGATACATAAGAGTAACCTGTGTCCTGTGCACGGTTGTACTTGGAAACCATCTTGGCGGCATAAAGCACGACCTGATTTTCCTCATCATCGGTCATGACATATAATTTTCCGCACCCGGTCATGCATAAGCAGAAACACAACATCAACCCGCAAAGAACCTGTTTCTTGTATTTCATATTGCGCTCCTTGCACATGATATTGTTCTATATATACTATCATGTTATCATTCTTATTGGCAATATTCAACAAAAATTTGTCCTTTTTCTGAAATCAGCACTCGACTTCAAACCAGAATTCTACGCCATTTTCATGATTTTGCACACCATATTCCTGCCCCATGCTCTCCATGATCGCCTTGACGATGGAAAGCCCGATTCCGGTGCCGCCATATTCTCTGGTACGCGCCTTATCCACCTTGTAAAACTTGTCCCAGATATGCTCCATGCTATCCTGCGGGATCGGGTCACCCGTATTAAATACGCTGACGCGCAGTACATGCTCTTTCTTTGTCAGTTTGATATCGATCTTCTTTTCATTTTTGGCATAATGAATGGCATTGCTGAGATAATTGCTGACGACCTGTTCCACCGAATATTCATCGGCATAGACAAAGATCTCCTGATCGTGTGCAAAAGACAGGCTGATGTCATTCTGCTGCAAGAGGATCTTCATGGACTGGATCATGCCTTCCAGCAAGGCAACGATGTCGAAATGATCGTACTCCATCTCGTTATTGCCGGTCTCGATCTGGTTGAGGGAGATCATGGACAAGACCATACGGTTCATTTTCTTGGCTTCATCAATAATAACATCACAGTAAAACTCACGACTTTCCTCATCATCCGTAATGCCCTCTGCCAACCCTTCCGCATAGCCCTGGATCAAAGCGATCGGCGTTTTCAGTTCGTGTGAAACATTGGAGATAAACTCCTGCTGCCGTTTCTGATTTTCCTCTTTTAAGGCAATATCTGCCTGCAATTCATGGTTTGCCTGCTTTAATTCCACGATCGTCTCTTCCAGCGTTTCGGACAGTTCGTTCATGTGCTCACCTAAAACGTCCACCTCGTTGCGCTTTTTCTGACTGTGATATTTGGCTTGAAAATCCAGACCGATCATGCGCTTGGAAAGGTCTGTTAAGGCAAGAATCGGCTTGGTGATCCTTCTCGTCAAAAAGAAAGTCGCTAAAATACTCAGCGTCAGTGCCAGAATACCGATCCAGATCAAAAAGCGGTTGGTCAGGTTGGTACTTTCACGGATACCCTCGATCGCAGAACGGAGCATGATGATATTGCCGTTGTCAAGTGTTCCCCAAAGGACAAGGTATTCTTCGCCCAGCCGGTGATCCATCTGCTGTTTGATGACATAGTTGTCACCACTTCTTTCTGCCCCCGAACTGCCCTGCATCTGTTTTCCAAACATGGCGTAATACAACTGGGAGTTCATGTCCTCCGTGTCATGTGCCGTCGTCAAAAGGACATTTGCCGCCGAATCTACAACGACAACGGAAATACTGTAATTAGCATGTGCCTTTTCCAATTCATCCAGAAATTCCCCGTCATCAAAACTGCCTGCGACCGCCGCCCGATTGACCAAATCAAAGGTCGAGATCATGGCTTCTTCCTTTTCGTGCTGATAAAAATAGCCCAAAAAGCAGAAATTGATGATGAGCGGTGCCACGATCGTCAAGGCGATGATGGTTATGTAAATGCCCGCCATCTGGCGGTTGATGCTCTGTACTTTATTCTTCGACTTCAAACTTATACCCCATTCCCCAAATGGTCTTGATATAATTGCCCTTGTCGCCTAATTTAGCCCGCAGTTTCTTAACATGGGTATCGATGGTTCTGGCATCCCCAAAATAATCATAATTCCACACGCCATTTAAGATCCGGTCTCTCGACAAGGCGATTCCCGCATTTTGCATAAAATAGGTCAGCAGTTCAAATTCCTTTACGCTTAGGATGATCTCCTGTCCGTCAATGGTAACGATATGTGCCTTGCGGTCAATGACAATACCACCTGCTTCCAAGAGGTCTTTGTTGCCGTCATCTGCATCCGATGTCCTGCGGATAATGGCATTGACATGTGCCACCAAGATCTTTGGACTGAAGGGCTTTGGAATATATTCATCCGCGCCATATTCATAACCGTTTAGAATGTCATTTTCTTCACTTTTTGCGGTCAGCATGACGATCGGGATCTGGGAGGTCTCTCTGACTTCCTTACATACCATAAATCCATCCACACCCGGCATCATCACATCCAATATCATGAGGGAAAGATCTTTTTCCCGGTAAAAGATATCCAGTGCCTGCTCACCATCTGCGGCTTCCAATACCTCATATCCCTCACGCACCAGATAATCTGATACCAGTTTGCGCAATCTCGCCTCGTCATCTGCGATCAATATCTTCTTTCCAGCCATCTTACACTACACCCTTTCTGCTACTGTTTTCTCTCATGCTACACATATATTATGTCAAAATTGTGACCTTATCGTCTCCAAGTCCCTATTGGTTCAACTTCTGCTCTCTTTCGTTTAACTCCTGTTCCCTGGCATCCAGTTCTTCTTCCCATGACGCATACTTGTCTACGATCTTTTCTTCATAATTCAAGATCGTCGGATTCTGGCTGGTCGCATTGATGGCAAACATGCCAATGATAATAAGGAGCATGGTAATACATGCGATCAGAAGTAGTCGGGATAATTTCTTATATCGTTTCAAAGCCATCGTCATTTTTTCTGGCGTCAGATCTTCTATTTTCTCTTTTTGCTTTTTTTCCTTACGAGAAGCCTTTTCTACTTTTTCTTCTTTTGTCTGCCTGGTCGGGCGGGATGCACTCTTTCCCCCGGCTCTTTTTTCTTCTGCTCCTGGCTTAGGCGCCGGCTTTGCCCCTTCTTTCTTTTCTACAGGCCTTTTGGGTGCCGGTGCTTCTTCTTCCTTGATCAGTAACCGCTCGGTCTGTGGCTTTGGCGGAAGGCTTGGAACCGGCGGCAGATCTGCCGCATCAATTTCCGGAAGGGCAAGCAGTTGTTTTCTCATGTCTTCCAAAAATCCCAGCCCGAGTTTTGTATGAAAGAGATCTTTTTTTACCATCTGCTGATAGGCTGCTAATACTGCCTTGGGATCTTCGTTATCGATCTGCTTCATAATATAGGAGATCGCCTGGACTTCCTTTTGTGCCTCTCTTGCATCTTCTTCTGTTTCAAATGAAAAATCACCGATCACGTATGCCATACCATTTCTCCTTTTAGGTAAATCTCTTTTCCACCAGATCATAGGCGGACAAATAATCTTCGCTGTCTATCTTTCGCTCTACTTCCTGTAAAAGCCCCACAAAACCGCCGGACGCCTCCAGTGGCTGAAGTATCTTTAACATTTCCTGTCCATCCAGCCCGTATGCTGCATCTTCCAACTGCGTCAGAAGTTCTTTTTTCTCTGCTTCGGATAAGTTGACAGATGCACTTTCTTCGTTTTCCGCTCCCACATCTTTTCGAGGGGAAAGCGGCATATCAAAATATGCCTGTATGCTATGAATATCCCGGATAAAAAACTGCATCATTTTTTCGTGGTGTGACAGGATATAAGGGATGTCGCCTTCTTTTCCGGCGGCTTCCAAAGCCTTTGCCTCCTCTGACAGTTCCATAGCACCGATCGCCTTCATGGAACTCTTGATTCCATGTACCTCGATCCTGTAATTGTCCCAATCCTGCTTGGCAAAAAGTTCCTCTATCCGCACCCAGTTGTGTTTTCCCCGCAAAGCATAGTCTTTTAAGATCTTATGGTAGATCTCATCATTGCCGCAATAGAGCCGTCCAACGGATGCATCCAGCGTAGGCAGGACATCCTCTTTTTCAGGCAGAGGACTGACAATGGCATCTGCCAGTTCCAGACTGCTAAAAGGAACATAGAGAGCGATCTGATTCATGCGTTCTTCTATCCTGTGTCCCTGCCGGCAAAAGACGATCAGACGCACATGCTCCGGCAGATGGGAAAAGTATGCCTGATGCACCTCATACTGCGCCATGGATAACATAAGACAGACTTCTCTTTTCTTTTGCAGTTCTGCCTGCAAATGCTGTATGGTGCCACAGAGAACAAAAGGCAGTCCCATTTGCTTGGCCAGATGCTCCTGGGTGATCAGATATGCCTGTCGCTCCCCCGCATCCGTATTTTGTTGTCTTTCATAATAACCGATCAGTTGGCAGGGTTCTTTACAGGTGACAAGCGGACCTTCTTCTACAAGTAATTGAGGGAGAACCAATGTCTCGGTTCTCCCCATCATTTCATGCGGTGCCTGCCCCTGATCCCGAACAGGATGTGTCTGTATCAGTACTAACAGATTACCTGTCGGAAGGCTTCTTTCATAAGTCAGACGTATGACCAAAAGTCTGGTCTTGCCATAACTTAAGACCTCTTGTATCTTTTGTAAAATCTCCTGCTGCGTCGTTTGCAGATCCCCTGTCAGTCTTTTGGGCACATTGACATCACAGTCGATGACCATGCCCATAGGTTCTTTTTCATAGGTCTCGTGCAAAAACGCCATCAAATGATCGATCAGGTCATTTTCTGCGTAGGATTCCATCTTAGTATTTTCCAAATCCATCATCTAAATGAATGTATGGTGTCTCAGCAGCATCTTCGTTAAAAGATCTTTCCGGCAACTCGTGATGGCTGATATCTCCCAGATGATAGGTCGATAAAAGTTCCTGCATACGGTTTGCCTGGTTGGAAAGTTCAATGCTGGCTGCGGCACATTCCTCGCTGGTCGCAGAGTTGTTCTGTACGACCTGGGATACCTGATCGATCGCCTGATTGATCTGTGCGATCGCCGTTGCCTGATAATTGGATGCCTCGGAAATGCCAAGGATAATGCCTTCGCTCTCCTCTACGGCGCTTGTGATCTCTGCTAAAGCATTGGCTGTCTCGGATGCGATCTTGGAACCTGCATTGACTTTGTGGATGGAATCTTCGATCAGTTCTGCGGTCTCGGATGCTGCGGTAGCACTCTTTGCTGCAAGGTTTCTGACTTCTTCCGCAACAACGGCAAATCCCTTTCCCGCTTCTCCGGCTCTTGCTGCCTCTACTGCAGCATTTAAAGCAAGGATGTTGGTCTGGAATGCAATGTCATCAATCACCTTGATGATCTTTGAAATGCTCTCGGAAGAATCGTTGATATCACGCATAGCGTTCATCATCTCGCTCATCTGGTCATTGCCTCTATGTACGTTATCTAAAGCATGTTCTACCAACTCTGCTGCGTTGGATGCTTCTTGGGCGTTTTCCTTGGTCTTGCCGGCTACATCACTGATAGAGGCTGTGATCTCCTCGATCGCACTTGCCTGCTCGGTAGATCCCTGTGCCAATGCCTCAGATGCATTTGCCACCTCAGAAGAACTGGTCGATACCTGCATGGCTGCATCGGTAATATGAGACAGGGTTGTCTGGTTCTTCTCCACCATGTTCTTGAGTGCTGCACCCAGTGCATCATTATCCGAAGATGGCTTGACATCGATCATCAGATTACCCTCTGCCACCTGACCTGCCACCTGTGACTCATAACGGATATTGTCTACGACCATCTGGAAAGAATCTACCAGTTCGCCGAACTCATCATTACGTTTTTTCTTTAATTCTACATCCACATTTCCCTTAGCAATCTCTCTTGCAGCCGCATTCAGGCTTGCCAATGAAGTGCGGATGCTTCTGGAAATCGTAATGCAGACCGTCGTGATCAATGCAATGCAGATCACCAATTCCACAAACAAAAACAGATTGTATGACTGTAAGTATTTCGGTGACATCATACCATGCTGTGCCTTAGCCACAGACTTATACGAAAAGATCTGCGTAATGATCAAAAGGATCTCCGGCACGATAAACGCAAAGATCAATAATGTGTGTACCTTGATTGCTTTTTTCTCTTTCATGTTACTCTTCTCCTTCTTCACTCTCATCTTCATTATTTAAATGTCCTACCAGTGCGGCTTCTTCATCCCCAAGTAACTTGGCAGGATCTAACAACAACTTGACATCATTTCCAACTTTACCTATACCGGATACGAATCGGCTTTTGGCATTATCATTTTTGCCAATCGAAGGGGAAGGTAAAATGTTTTCTGCCGGTATCTCTACGACCTCGGCGATTTTTTCAACGATCAACCCTACGACCATCTGCTCATAACGGATCACGATGATACAGGTCCTGTCCGTATAAGGAATCGGTTCCTGATGAAAACGCAGGCGGACATCCACGACCGGTATGATCTTGCCGCGCAGATTGATCAATCCCTTGACATATTCCGGGCTTTCCGGAATCTCTGTTATCTCTTGAAAAACAATAATCTCATTGACATATTCGATCTTAAGTCCAAAATATTCACTCCCCGACTGGAAAGTCACATATTTGTCTTTTTGTGTGTCAAACTCACTCATCTTCTTTCGTCCTTTCCTAGTATTCCATCAGACCGGCAGCATCTAAGATCAATGCGATGCTTCCATCTCCCAGTTGTGTGCATCCCGACAAACCTTTGACCTTTTTTATGTACTTCGGTATCGGTTTGACGACGATCTCCTGTTTGCCGACCAAACGGTCTACAAATAGACAGACTACATTTTTTTCTATTTCTACTAGAACCATCATACCATTTTCAATCTTGGTCTCATAGTCATGTAACTCATAAAAATCACCCAGACGGATGACCGGGTAGCAAGCCCCACGAATCATGACCGACTCTCTGCCATCCGGCTCATGGATAAGCATATCCTCCGTGACATGGACGAATTCCCTTACGGCTCCTGTCTCCATGACGAAAGAAGAATCCCCTACATCCATAACAATGCCATCAATAATGGCAAGTGTCAATGGGATCTTTAAATTCATTGTACTTCCCTGACCGGGTACGCTGTCGATCTCTAACGTACCTCCGATCTTTTGCAGGTTGGAAACAACGACATCCATACCTACGCCTCTGCCGGAGAACTCCGTCACTTTCTTGTTAGTCGAAAAGCCCGGCAGGGTAATGAACTGATATACCTCTTTATCTGTATAAGAGGACTCCGGTCTGCCCGGTTCCAAGAGTCCCTGCTGTCTGGCTTTTGCCATGATCTGTCCGCGGTCTAAGCCTTTTCCGTTATCCGCAACAGAGATCCATACCTTGCCGGATTCTGTCTTGGCGGAAAGTGTGACCTTGGCTTTTTCCTGCTTGCCGCTCGCCAATCGCTCCTCATTGGTCTCGATACCATGATCCATGGAATTGCGCACCAGATGCATGAGCGGGTCCGAAATATGTTCGATGATGTTCTTATCTACTTCTGTCGTATCGCCGATCATTTCAAAAGTTACATCCTTGCCAAGTTTCCGTGACATCTCAAAGACGATACGGTTCATCTTCTGGAAGGTATTGGTCAGCGGCACCATACGCATGCTCATGATCACATTTTGCAGATCGGTCGAGATCTTTTTCATCTGCCCGGCTGCCTTGTTGAAATTGTCTAAATTCAGTCCCGGCACTTTCAAATCCGGGTTTTGTAAGACGACCGACTGGGAAATGACCAGTTCACCGATCAGATCCATGAGTTGATCCATCTTGGCAATGTCGACACTGATAAAGGAAGCCTTATCCTTTTTCGCCGGACGCTCTTTTGCCAGGTTCTTGCCCTTGCCCGGTTCCTTGGAAGCAATGACGAAATCACCGGGTGCAATCTTCTTTTTCGGTGCAGTATCTGTCTGCCCCTCTTTGGCATCCGCCCGCTTTTCGATCTCCTCCACGGAGGAATCCAGATCGATCAGAATCTGTGCCTCCTCTGCCTCGAATCCTAGTTGAAATTCCTGTGCCGTACATTCATAGACCTCAACTTTAGTCAGATCATAGCCCGGCTGTACGATCTCGCGGATATCCTCCTCGGTCGCATCTGTTTTGATCAGGATATTAAATCCATCTTTAACAATCTCATCGGATGTCGCCTCGTTTGTCAGGATATCCTCCGGCGAGTATAAAATGTCCTTGGCGATCTTCTTTAAGGCAAATACCGTCTTGTAGGCATGCATACTTGCCATCTGGATCTCAGGATTATAAGTCAGATAGATACGGAAAAAGTGACTGTTGCCACCGGTTTCCGGCGCAATATAGAACTGCTTTGGTGTTTCTTCCTTTTGTACCGGTTTGGTATCCGCTTCTTTGGCTCCATTCTCCCCCTTGATCTTTTGCAAAAAAGCATCCAGACTTGCGACCAGTTCTGTCGCGTCGCCATCGGCATCACCGCCATCCGATAACTTGTCCATCTCCGCCATGATAAAATCAGAGACATCCAGCACATGTTCCACCAGTTCTACATGTGGTACTGTGGTCGGATGGGACTCACGGATAAAATAAAAGACATCTTCCAACTTATGAGATACTTTTGTGATCTCATCAAACATCATAATACCGGAAGATCCTTTGATCGTGTGCATGGTACGAAAGATCTCATTGATACTATCTTCGTCAAAGCCATCTGCATCTTTTTGTTCCATTACGATATTCTGCAGATTTTCCAGAAGCTGCTGGTTTTCAAATAGATAAACACTGAGCATATCGCCAGTATTAAAATCGTCTGCCATGAAAGACTCCTTTCTATATCAAGCCTAATTTCTTTAATGCCTGATCGAATTTTTCTTTGTTGATCGGCTTTCCGGAATACACACTGCATCCCAGATCAAATGCCATCTTTACATTTTCTTCATCGTTGAGCGCCGTTGTCATGATGACCTTGACCTGTTCTTCCTCCGGTATGCCGTGATCAGCCTCCAGATCACGGATGCTACGCAAGACCTGATAGCCGTCCATCACCGGCATCATGATATCCAGACATGCCAGATCGTATGGTTCTCCGTCCTCCAATGCCATGAGATAGGCATCCACTGCCTCCATCCCATCGACAGCCGCATCACATTCTCCATAAGATGACAAAAAATTCATCATAAACTTACGCGTTACAAAATCGTCTTCTGCCAGTAAAATCCTCATATTTCCTCTCCTTATCCCTTATTTGTTTAAAACATTATAAATTCTTTTTGCAATATCCGGTAATTTTTCCTGATATTCCACTGCCCCGATCTCATAAGCGACCTTGGGCATACCGTAAACGATACAGGTCGTCTCGTCCTGTCCGATCGTATGGGATCCGTTTTTGCGCATCTCCAAAAGCCCCTTGGCACCATCGCCTCCCATGCCGGTCAGGATCACCCCCATGGCATTTTCCTTGGCATGCTTGGCTACCGAAGAAAACAAAACATCTACCGACGGGCAGTGACCGTTTACCTTTGGTGCCTTTTTGAGTACTATTTTATACATATTGTCCTGTCTTATCAACTCCATATGTTGATCACCGCCCGGTGCCAAAAGTACCAGCCCCGGTCTGACAATATCTCCACTCTTTGCCTCACGCACTTCCAATTCACACTGCTCGTTCAGGCGGCTGGCATACAGTTCCGTGAAGCCTGCCGGCATATGCTGTACCACAACGATTCCCGGCACATCTTTATGTAATCCCTGCAAGACATCGACGGTCGCCTCCGTGCCACCGGTCGATGCCCCGATAGCGATCAGGTCGCATTTTCCGGTCGGCTTTTGAATATGCAGGGCATTTACAACTTCCGCATGCGTCCGTCTGCGATGGATCTTTGCAATGGACGCGATCTTGATCTTGACCGGCAACTCCGTGCGGATAAATTCTTCGATTGCTCTTCGGTCTGTGGATGTCGGCTTTGCAACAAAGTCAACCGCTCCGGCGTTCATGGCATCAAAGACACGGTCACTCAGCGAACTTATCATAACAACCGGCATAGGATACTGGGGCATAAGTTTCTGTAAGAACTCTATGCCATCCATACGCGGCATTTCAATATCCAGGGTCATGACATCCGGCTGATATTTGAGGATCATGTCCCTCGCTTCAAAAGGATCCCTTGCCGCAGCCACGACTTCGATTCCTTCGTCTTTATTCAAATTTTGTACCAGGAGTTCCCGGAATACCAGGGAATCCTCCACAACTAACACTCTAATCTTTCTAAGCATCAAGCCACCTCCTATTTGCGAAAAATCGATGGCTGTATCATTTGAAATGGTGCTACCGAACGATCTATCGTTTCCGTCCTTCCTATAAATAAGTATCCACCCGGTTCCATACACTGATAGACCTTGCGGATCAGTTCCTGCTTTGTTTTGTTATCAAAATAGATCATCACATTGCGTAAAAAGACAATGTGAAATTTATGCTTGAATAAAAAGGGACTCATCAGGTTAAAACGCCTAAAAAGGATCTCCTTTTTGATCTCGTCCGTCACCTGATAATGCAAGCCATCCGGACATGCCTTAAAATAGCGCCGTTTCCATTGCGCCGGCATGGATGCGATCGCATCTGCCGTATAGATCCCCCGCGTCGCCTGCTCCAGGATCTCAGCGGATACATCCGTTGCCAGGATCGTTGTATCCCAATTTGCATGATCCAGACCGAAATAATCCTTGATCAGCATAGCTAACATATAGGGTTCTTCTCCACTGGATGCCGCCGCACACCAGATTCCCAGATCTTTTGTCTTTGCCTCTTTTTTGGAAAGTTCCGGCAAGACCACGCGGGATAGATATTCCATGTGTTCAAACTCCCGCATAAAAAATGTATGATTGGTCGTAAGCATGCCAATCAGGCGCTTTTCCATATGACCGGTCGGATCTGTCTCCAAGGCATTCATAAAGGCATCATAGGAAGCGTAGCCATGTACGACCACATAGTTTTCCAGACGCCCGGTCATGATCTCTTTCTTTTTTGACATATCAATTCCATAATGTAACTTCACGTATCGGTAGATACGTTGGAATTCTGCTTCTGTCATCTTCATTGTACTATAGTCCTCATTCTCTTTTGTATTCTCCCCTATACCAACTGTCGTTTTATCATATAAAGCACATCGTAAAGTGCCGGATTAAACTTGACACCTGCTTCTTCTCCTAAAATCTCCACGGCTTTCTCCTTGGAAAAAGCACTACGGTATGACCTATCTTCTGTCAGCGCACAGTAGGCGGTAACGATATTTACGATCTGTGCCGACAAAGGGATCTCCTCTCCCGCAATCCCGGTAGGATAGCCGCTGCCATCCCAACTCTCATGGTGATACTTTACGATATCCCGCGACATCTGTATAAAATCATTTCCCTGCTCCTCGTCATCGATCCCCTGCAGGATACGCTCCCCGACTTCGGTATGACGCTGCATGATGCGGCTCTCCTCCGGTGTCAGGCGATCGGTCTTTTGTAAGATCTCTGTCGGGACTGCCACGTTTCCGATGTCACACACCGGGGCAGCCAGTTCTATGGTATCCACATATGCATCCGAGATCAGGTCTGCATATTCCTTGGTCAGTTGCAAGGTTTCTGCCAGGACACGGCAATTCTTACTGATGCGTTCCATATGCGCCACATCATAGGCAGCATTTTCTCTGGCAACCCGCAGCAGGGCGTAGAGAACATTTCTTTTTTCATTTTCCACACGCCGCAGTTGTTCGATCACAGATAACTGCAACTTGTGGTTCATATCCTGTAACTGGCGTGTCGTCTCATATAATTTAAGATGGATGTTAATTCTTGCTTTAACAATATCCGGTACAAAAGGTTTTGTGATGTAGTCTGCTCCCCCGCAGGCAAAGCCCTGTTTAATATCCTGTGGATTGTCCAGAGCGGACGTAAAGATGATCGGGATCTCTCTCGTCCTCACATTCTCCTTGATCTGCCGGCATACTTCAAAGCCATTCATCTCCGGCATGGCAATATCTAAGATAACAAGATCAATCTGCGTTCTTTCCAAAACCTTGATTGCCTGCATACCGCTTTCCGTCAGGACCGGGGTGTAGCCCGCCTGCCGGATGATATCACGCAAGGCAAAGCGATTTGCTTCTACATCATCTACCACCAGTATCTTAGGTGTCGTAATCTGATCCATAATCTCCTGCCTCCCTAGTTCTTCAAGATCTCTTTCAACGCCTGATAATAGGTGTTGACGGTATCGTAATTTTGTTTCTGGACTGCCATCTTAAGGCGGAGCACACCGCTTTTGACTTCCTGTGGTGCATCCATGGTCAATTCCCGCACCATGGCTGCAAATTCTTCCGCCTTGACCCAATTATCCATTTCCACGGATAATATAAGTTTATTTAAATCTCGTTTTAATTCTTCTCTATTTTCCTGTGTGCCATATTTCCTTACATGATCCATACCGTTTTCCGCTGTAAACTCCGCAAGACTATGGATAGAGGAAACAAACTTAGTCGTTGGATCCTGCAGGCTCCGGCTGGTCTGCAACTCGCTCTGTGGTATCCCGACCCAGATCTGAAAGGAGAACATGGAACCTTGTCCCTGCGTACTCTCCACATGGATCGAGCCATCCATCAGTTCTACTAACTGCTTACAGATATTCAGCCCTAATCCCGTACCGCCATAGCGTCTGGATATAGAAGCATCCACCTGGGAAAAACTTTGAAAAAGTTTGTCCTGATCTTCTTTGCTGATGCCAATACCGGTATCGATGACCAGAAAGAAGAGTTCCATACGATTGTGGATCTGGGAAGTCTTGACGACCTCCACGGCAATACGTCCTACCGATGTAAACTTGCAGGCATTGGACAAGAGATTGTTGAGCACCTGCACAATACGGAGTTCATCTCCAATGATATGTTCCGGTATCTCCGGGGAGATACTCATACTAAACTGCAAGCCTTTTTCTGCGATCTTGTTCTTATGGTTCGCCTTGACATATTCCATCATAGAGCGGAAATCAAACTCCCGCTGCTCTAATGTAAACTTGCCTGCTTCCAACTTGGAAAAATCCAGGATATTATTGATAATGGCATTCATATCAGCACAACCGCGTTCCACTAAAGATATGATCTGCAATTTCTTGGAATCTTCTTCGATCTCCCGTAAGGACATGATATTGCCCAAGATCCCATTGACCGGAGTCCGCAATTCATGTGTGATATTTGCCACAAATTCTGATTTGACTTTGGCTGCCGCCTTGGCTTCTTCTCCGACCTGGTCGACCTTACGCGTCAGATAGATCTCCTTTGTCCGGTCGTGTGCAATGCAGATATAATCTGCATTCCCAGTATCTAAAAGGCGCATCCACACCGGAAAACAGGTCCGGTTGTATCGATAGATATCCACCGGCAAACGATCAACCTCGGTCTTTTGTCTGGTCTCTGCCAGATCTTTTGCCTCAGTAAAAATGCCGGGAAATATATCAAAAATAGAAATGGAAGGATCACTCACAGGATATTCCAGTTGTTTCTGTGCTGTCTCATTCATATAAATGATCCTGCCGGTCTGATCACAGGCAAGGATCATATCACAGATCTGATCTATGGATTTTGCAATGATTTCCTTTTGTTCCATCTAACGTGTCCTCCATTTAGAAAAACCCATATTTTATTGTAAAGAAGTGTCTGCTAAAGTGCAAGAAAAAAGAATGTGCAAAAACACATTCTTTTCACAAAATTGACACTATTCGATATCCAGATCTGCGGTGATCTGGTAGTAATCACAGGCGTGCGAGATATAATTGGATACATTGGATCTTGAGATCATGCTCATCTTGAGGAAGGAACAAAAGACAAAGGCATTGTCATCCAAAAGGATCTGTTGCATCTGCACTGCAAGGTCTGCACGTTTTGCCGTATCAAATTCCTGACTCAACTGTTCATCCAGTGCATCCAACTGCGCATTGGAATACTTGCCCTGGTTTTTCGCGGAATCGCTAAGTGCAAACACGCGGAACCAGTATTCCGGATCCCCGGTCGGTGCCTGCACATTTGCCATGGCATACACATCCCAGGCGGATGTATCCTTGACAGCCTCGTTGACATCCAGCGTATTGTTGATTTCCACATCCATGCCAATTTCTTTCAACGTTGCCTGCGCACTTTCTGCCAGAAGCGGCAATTCTTGACGCGTCGGATAAGTCAGCCAGTTGACGACCAGTTTTTTCCCATCTTTTTCCCGGATGCCATCGCCATCCGTATCGACCCAGCCGGCATCTTCCAAGACCTTCTTTGCCCCCTTGGGATCATAGGATTCGGTCGTTACCTTATCTCCGCCAAAAGCAGTTCCATCCGGGAAAACACCATGAGCAACATATCCATTGCCCTCCAAGAGTGTATCTACAAAACTTTCTTTGTCGATCCCCATGGCAATGGCTTTTCTGACTGCCGGATCCGCACACACGGAGTTTTCATCAAAATTCATTTTTGCAAAAAAGCAGCGTGATGTCGATATCTGTGAGAATTGATAGTCATCGTTTTCAAACAAAGGATAAGATTCATATGCCATACCATAAGCCGCCTGCACTTCATTTGCCTGTAAAGCCTTTGCCAGGGTATTGCCATCGGTAATGGATTTGATCGTAATCTCATCAATCTTAGGCGTACCATTCCAATAATTATCATTTTTCACAACTTTTAAATAATCATCGGTCTTTAGATCCACAGCAATATAAGGTCCGGTTCCAGCAACAATGCCATTATCAAATCCTGCTTTAACATCTATGATACATCCATAAGGATCTCCCAGATAATTTAAGAGCGCCGGTTTAGGCTCCGATGTCTTTATGGTCAGAACCTGTCCATCCGCCTCCATAGACGTAATCTTGGTATCTGCTGCCGCACGATCGTGTACCGCAAGCAAATGTTCAAAACATTCCTTTACTGCTTCTGCATCCATATCTCTTCCACTGGAAAATTTTACATTGTCCTGTAAAGTGATCTTCCAGGTCAGTGGATCGACATTTTCCCATTCCTTTGCCAGCCAAGGCTCGATCTCCATGTTATCGGAATATCTGACCAAGGTTTCTCCAATGCCATAACGGATACAAGCCCAACCGGCATAGGTGTTGTGCGGATTGATATCCGCCTCCTCATTGGCGCTGTTAAAACTTACATCTCCGATCACCATGGTCTTTTTTCCATCGCTTGCTCCTTTGTCTGTCTTCCCGCAGCCGCTAAACAAGCCAAGTACCAGACATCCTGCAATAAATATTGCCATTCGTTTCTTTGTTTTCTTTTGCATACTCCCTATTCCTTTCTTTTTATCTATATACTGAATTTTTCATGTTTTCTCTTATAAAACGCTATCCATCAATAATTTCGTGTAAGCATTTTTAGGAGAACGGATCACTTCTTCACTGGGGCCTTCCTCCACAATCTTTCCATTTTTCATCACGATGATACGATCACAAAATTCTTGTACCAAAGCAATGTCATGGCTGATAAACAAATAGGACATATCCCTGTCTTTTTGCAATTGATCCAATAATCCTATGATCTCTTTTTGAACGGTCACATCAAGTGCTGATGTCGCTTCATCTAAGATCAGTAATTTTGGTTGAATGGCCAGTGCTCTTGCAATGGCTGCCCTCTGACATTGACCGCCACTTACTTCATGCGGATATCTTGTTAAAAGTTCCTTTTGCAGTCCGCACTGGACTGATAAATCTTCTGCTTCTGCCCATGCCTCTTTCCTATGCATGCCTTGATTGATCAGACTTTCTGCTATACCATCCCCCAGCCGGTATCTGGGGTCAAAACTGTCTAGCGGCATCTGAAAGACCATTTGCATTTTTTGATAGATTTCTTTTAGATCCCGTCCTTTTGCCCTCGTGATATTTTTTTCTTCCAAAAAGATGTCTCCGCTTGTCGCATCACTTAATCGTGTAATCATACGGGTAAGTGTCGTCTTTCCGCTGCCGCTTTCCCCTATGACTGCCAGTTTCTCATGATATCCCAGAGAAAAACTCACATCATCAACTGCCTTATATTCCTCTTTGCCATGCGTAGAGAATATTTTTGTCAAATGTTCTACCCGCAACAATGTCTGCATATTCTATCTCCTCAGTCTTGGAACTGCTGCCAATAATTCTTTTGTATATGCCGAAGTCGGATGTGTCAGAATATCTTCTTTCTTTCCATAATCCACCGTCTCTCCTTGATGTAAAACTAAAACATCATCTGCCATGGCGCGGATGACACCCATATTATGGGAAACGAGTAAAATGGCGGTTCCAAATTCTTTCCGAATCATCAAAAGTTGCTCTACTACTTGTTTTTGCACGGACACATCCAGCGCAGATGTCGGCTCATCTGCCAGTAAAATACGGGGATGTAAAAGCATAGCCGCAACAATTCCCACACGCTGTTGCATGCCCCCTGAAAGTTCAAACGGATAAGCATCTAAGACACGCTTGGGCTGATCGAATCCACACTTTTCCAACAGTGTTATAGCCTGCGCTTCAAAGTCACTTTTGCTGACTTTCATATGCTCTTTCATCTCCTCATACAACTGCGCACGTATCGTACGTGTTGGGCAGAAACTGGAGCCGGCATTTTGAAAGATCATGCCCAGTTCACTTCCACACACTTTTTGCATCTCTCTCTCTGAACATTGGCATAAATCTTTACCATTATAAATAATTTTACCCTGACAGACCAATCCTTCTTTTCCCAAAAGACCTATGGCAGCCTTTAAGATACTTGACTTTCCGGAACCGCTTTCTCCAACAAGCCCAAGAATTTTGCTTTCTTCTAAGCAAAAATCAGCATTCCTAACCACCATGGACTGTCGATAGCCAATGTCCACATGATCATATTTCAATAACACAGTCACAAATTACCTCCCACTCTTTGGATCCAGCCAATCTCGCATAGCGTCGCCAAATAAATTAAAGATCATAACAGAAATCAAAATGGCGAATCCCGGTGCCAACGTCACCCACGGCTGTGTTGTCAATAGATTTCTGGTCTCACTCATCATGCTCCCCCATTCTGCAATCGGTGGCTTGGCTCCCAATCCTAAGAAGGACAATCCGGCCAGTTCCATCATCATGGTTCCTATATCCAGCACTGCCGTTACTAAGATTGGTCCTGCAATATTGGGGATCACATGCCGAAAAACGATCTGAAGATCACTACAGCCTGCCAATTTGGCTGCATTTATGTAATTCAGGTCTTTTTGTGCAAGTGTCTGGCTGCGTGCGAGTCTGGCATACTTGGGCCAGGAAATCGCTGCCAGTGCAATGATCGCATTTTGCAGACCACCACCTAGGACCGCCGCCACAGCAAGGGCGAAGACCAAACCCGGAAATGCCAAAAACAAATCTGCAATACGCATACAAATGACATCTATCTTTTTGCCAAACCAGCCACAAATAAGGCCGATCACAGTGCCAAAAAGGGTAATAAAAGCAACCAGAAGTAAGGTTGAAAAGATACTTGTCCTACTTCCTACGATCACACGTGACAGCATATCCCGTCCATAACGATCTGTTCCCAAGGGATGTGCCCAAGATGGTGCAGCCTTGGCATTTGAAAGATCCTGTAAATAGGGATCCATAGGACATAATTTGTCACTAAAGAAGGACAAGACGATCAAAAGCAAAGCAAGCGTTGCGAAAACCAGCAAGCGTACTTTAACTGTATTTTTCTGTTGTTTTTCTTTTTTCATTAAATTTTCCATCAGCCGCCCGTCTCCTCCAGACGAATTCTAGGATCCAATCTATGATATAAAAGATCCGTAATGAGGTTTACCAGCACATAAATAATCGCCATCCACACAACATAAGCCTGAATAATCGGATAATCTCTCATGTTAATGGCATCGACTGCCAATTTGCCAACACCATCCCACATAAAAATGCTCTCAACGATCGCTGTTCCGCCCAGCAAACTGCCAATGGATAAGGCCAAAAGGGTTATGATGGTCAGCAAGGATGACTTCATGACATTTTTCCATAATATGACACTTCCGCGAATACCTCTCGCCCGCAGCCCACTCACATAATCTTTGTTTAATTCCTCCAAAACAGTCGCCCGCACCTGCCGCATATACTTGGCCGACATGGAAATAGCAAGTGTCAAGGTCGGCATGATCGCACTTTGGACCGAAACATCGCTTGCGATCACCGGTAGCCAGCCCAACTTGATACTGAGCAATTCCATCAGCAGGATAGCCACAAAGAAATTCGGCATGGCGTTGCCGATAAAACTGCATATCCGAAGCAGATGATCCACCCACTTTCCCTGCTTTACAGCAGCCAGAATTCCCAGCGGAATAGAGATCAGTACCGTAAGCAATATGGATAAGACCGTCAACAACAAGGTAGCCGGCAGTTTTTCCATAAATGTGTCGAAAACATTTCTTCCGGTCACATAAGATATGCCCATATCGCCGGTCAGCATACCTCCCAGCCATGTAAAATACTGCGTCAGAAACGGCTTATCCAATCCTAACTCCGCTCTTTTTGCGTCTATAATTTCCTGCGAAACTTCAACACCTCGATTTGTATATAATTGCGTGACCACATCTGATCCGGCAACATGCATCAATGCAAATGATAAAAAGGTAATACCTAATAAAATGGGAATCAGTTGTAACAAACGTCTGCAAACATATTTCACTGCTACTATCCTCTTTCTTGCCACCTATGTCCTTTTCAGGCACAACGCTGTCTTACATTATAGCAAAAAATAATGGAATGCATAACGAGAATTGTCTCATTATGCATTCCATTTTGTTATAACACATGTCATTATATTATGGCAGATTTAATCGTTGTTCCATATAAGAAAGAAATTCCTGTGCCAGTGGAATAATATCCTCACCACTGCGTTTTACATAGCCAAAGGAAACACATTTTTTTCCATCATAGAGTATGCTTCCCTGAAACATAGAACGATTTTCCAGATGATTAGTGCTCACATTACAGAGATATGTATTTTTGAGTAACATGTTCATGACATAATCACTATTGGTGATCACTCCAATTTTGTCGGAAAACAAATCTTCTTCCTGACCTTTCACCGCTTCCCAGTAATGATTCAGTGCAAATTCATCCTCATAGGCCTGTACCAGCCGTTTATCTGCCATATACGCCTTGATGTCAGTGCCCTTTTCCGGGGCCGGATTTTGTCCATAATACAAAACAGCCTCGCTTTTTTTCAATTCATGGAATTCTAATTGTGTCCTTTGTAACTTGTAATCCAGATGTTCCCTTTGCGATTCCATAAAGAAAATGAAGCCGATATCATCCACGCCACTCGACACCCGATCCAGGATATGATTCAGATTTGCTTCTATCAGTTGGTAGCGCACCTGTTTTTTGCCAAATTGTTGATAAAAAGAAGTAAATGTTTCCGCAATCCACGAACTCGGGTTACTGGACATGTTTACCTCTTCCCTGTCATCTAACTGATAGATTTCTGCCAAATGCTTTTCCTGTTCCAGAATTTTTACTGCATATTCATAGGCTCTTTTTCCCTTATTGGTCAACGTAATACCTTTATTTTCTCTGCTAAATACAGGAAATCCCAATTTGCTTTCCAGGCTCTTGATAACCTTGCTGACATTGGGCTGGGTCGTATAAAGCACCCTTGCGGCCTTGCTAAAAGATCTCACATCCGCGCAGATCACAAAATATTGTAACTCCTTCACTTCCAGCATAGATAACATATCTCCTCTTTAAGTATTCGATTTTATTATAACGTCAAAAATCTATCCCGTCCAGTTATCTTCTATGCTTGACAGATTATCTACATAAAAGAAACCTCTACTTTTCAAAGTAGAGGCTTCTTTTTTACCAATTACTGATTTAATATTGCATTTCTAACAATCTTCTTAGGATCTTGGATCAATAAAATCACCAACCATATGATCAGACCAAATGCAACTACAGACAGCCCAAGGAACAAATCGTTGAGCATATCCATCGGATCCGGGGTAAAGTATGCTGCATGCAATTCTGCATATTCAAAGATAGCATCTACAAACCACATAATAGAAGCACCCCAGTACATTAAACTCAATGTTCCCAAACGCAATTCCTTACGGTTTTCTTTTTGATACCAAAGGATAGAAGAAATTATTGCCGCAAAAACAGTCACAAGTAATGTCATAATTCTATCCTCCTATCTTTTGTTGGTAAGTAAGACATCTGTATCACGTTTTTCCAAAATATTAGAAACTGCCACCATACCTATCCATACTACAGTAACTAATACCGCCATAAGTACACCTGTCGTACTCATCTCATGAAGCATTTCTGCCGCATCGGATGGATTGGAAGCCGCTGTCAAAAATGGAAAGAACGGAACTACCTCTCCATGCCATACATGTTCAAACGCTAATAAAGCCGCACCGCCCCATAACATCGTGTTTAACCATTTTAATTTTCTTGAAAATGTTACCTTACCCTGTTTCTGAAGTGTTTGTCCCTTATCTTCTTCTTTTTTTTCATGTGCCTCAACATTTTTTTCAACAATTGTCGTAACAATTGCCTCTGTTGTTGGAACTAAAAAACATGCCATCTCATTCTCCTCCTTTATGTGCATTTCATAATGCGTATAAATAAATTATAAACGATATGACAAATTTTTCAATTTCGTAGCCATTCCATTCTGTTATGTGTTATGGACAAAACATGTTGTTATTCCATATCTTCTATAACATTTTGTTATTTATTCCATTTGAATCCAACGATTGCACCAATGATTCCGCCCACAATATGTGCCATATGAGAAATATTATCCTGCAGGGTAATTCCCTCATAAACTTGCTGTCCGATAAAGACTGCAGCAACCAGCAGAAAAGTAAGCGGAATGTCTCCGCTGCGGAATCCGGTAAAGGAGGTCATTACGATAAAAGCAAAGGCAATACCACTGGCTCCGCACAAACCAACACCAGGGAAAAAAATGTAATTGATAAGGGCTGTCACAAGTGCTGTAATCAGGAACACTTTTAAAATATTCTTAGATGAATATTTCTCCTCCAGCATCGGTCCCAGTAAAAGGATATAGGTCATATTTCCCAGAAAATGATCCCAGCCGGAATGTCCAAAGACATGGGTAAAAAATCTAACATAAGTCAATGGATCCTTGAAAGAAGAATGATAGGTTACAAATAGAAGTTGATTGCTCCGTCCGCCGGTGTGTTCATTTAGGAGTGTTACCAGAAAACAGATCAATACAAATCCTAAAATGACCGGTGAATTAAAAACAATGCGAATACCTCTCTTACTGTTTTTCATAGAATTTCTCTCCTTTTTTTCACTATAATTTTCCTATTGCCATAACAAAAAGCCTTGAAACATTGCAATACAATATCTCAAGGCTTTACTAAGACAGGGGATCCAGGAATCGAACCCGGCTCTGGAGTTTTGGAGACTCTTATTCTACCGATGAACTACACCCCTAAATGCAATGTGTCACTCGCAAGCGACTATAATAGTATACAAAATTCATCGGAGTTTGTCAATAGTTTTTTGAGAAAATCTACGCATATCTCAGCAAAAACTCAGCAAAGACAATATGCAAAATTTATGCAGAGTTTATGGTGAATAATTATTCATCCTCTTCCTCTGGTTGTTCTATGATCTGACGGAAATAAGCTAGTTTTTTGTCTGCCTCACGCTGCTTCATCCAAGCTTTTACATCTTTTGCAGGGAATAGCTTGCGCAGCAACTGATATGGATACCAAATGATTTTCATTCGTGTGACAGCATCGTAATGCATTTTGATATTTTCGCTGCGATCCTTTAACACAGTGATACGCATTGCCTGGCGATGCATGCGGTTGCGTAGATTGCCGATCTTGCGGTGCAGGAAAAAAGTTTCGTTTGCCTTATTCTGTCGTTCGCGGTTCATCTGGTAAACCGTATAGTCCTTGGTGATACGCAGCAATGTATCAAAGTAAAAACTGTCAACTAACGTGTACTCAGTGCCGTTTTTGATTTCTTTGGAAAGCGGTTTGGTGTGACAATCGGAGTAAGCACTGCCGATCCCGTAATCGTGTGCGAGTACGCAGGTAGCGTAAACGCGGACGGTTTCGTTGTAGGCAGTGAGATATTTCTGCTTAAAGTTACATTCTAAGTCGTAAGAATAGGTGAGCTGATTTTTCTGCATCAGAATCTCACGCATTGCGATTGTCATGGCATCGTCTTGATCGATATGAGCCATAAAGACATCGAAGATCTCCTGCATAACAGGATGACCGGCAACAGCTGCGTATATGCGCTCTGTGATAGAAGTATCGTTTTGAAAACCAAACAGAGCTTGTGTGCGTAGTAATAACGGTGTGATATATTTGATGCCGCGTACCTGCTTGGAAAGAGCGATGCCGCCTTCTTCCATTAATTTTTTACATTTGAAATATTGTCCAACGACATGATAGCGTCCTTCGTTATACGCTTTTCGAATGGCAGGATGCTCATCGATATTACAGTTTTCTTCATCTAAACAAGTAATCTCTGCATCAAATTCGACCAAAGTGCCGACCAGAGTATCAAGGTTATTCTGCTCTTGTTCGGTCAATGTGGTTTTTCCAAAGTGATCGTAGTATATGTGTTTTGGAATTGCCTGAAAGGCATTGTAATAATAATCCAAGCGTACTTTCAGTCGTGGGTGCTCTTCAAAGTTTGTGTTGGAAAGGATAAAATCTTTGTTTTCCATCAGAAGATCTACATATCGGTCCGCAAAAGCCGGACGGCGTGTGCACATATACAAAGTAAGGCTTGCCGTGAATGGGGCAACCTCAGAGGCTGCTTCCGGATTGGCATTTTGTACGATAAAACGGATAGCATCCAGACTACCGAGAATTTGCTTGTTGGATGTGCTGGAGACGATAGAAGTATCATGACGCAAATAGTGGTAATAAGGCGTAGATACATAACTGATCTTCTTCGCATAAGACATAACGACCGGAAGCCACGCCACATCTTCAAACCAGTGTGCCGGGAAGGCAAATTGTTTGACAAATGCAGTACGGTATAATTTAGAACAAGTTGTTACGGTGTAATCAGATTGTCTTAGAAAATCTGTTCCGGTGTATACTTTATCCATATCGAAATCATAAGTTCCTTCAATCGTCACTTCCTGATACAGTCCATGACGAAAATACGGACAAAAGATAATGTCGCTTTCCAGTACAAAGGCAGACTCATATAGATCCGTCAACATTTCCGGATCTACAATATCATCCGAATCGACGAACATCAAATAGTCGCCCTTTGCTTTGGATACACCGAAGTTTCTGGCGAGCCCGGGACCGCCGTTTTCTTTGCGGTAATAACGGATCTGTTCAGAATGCGCATCGGCGTATTTTTGTGCAATGGCAGGACTGCCATCGGTCGAACCGTCATCAACTAAGATGACTTCAAAGCTCTCAAATGTCTGCGCTAATATCGAATCCAGACAGTCAGCTAAATATGCTTCGACATTATACACCGGTATAATAATTGAAATGTTTGGTTTCATCTTCACTTCCCCCTCGTGATTACTGTCAAGTTGCTCCTCATGCCTCTAAACTTTTTGCAAATGCGTCCGTCAAAAACTTTGCGGATTTTTCGCGTTCTGCCTGTAGGTGTTTGTAAACATCATCGTAGTCGATTTCGGTTACGGCAGGCATTTCTTGATCGTTTTGCAAAAATCGGTCATCTAGGTGCAGCAAATGCAAAATACTGGTCACGCGGGAATCTTTCGTTCCACGTGCATAGGTATAAAAGCTTTTCTTATTGATAAGAGAAAAGCAGACCCCATGAAAAGCATTTGTTAATATAAAATCTGCATGCATGAAATATCCTAAAAATTCTTCAATACCAATGGATAATTTCACTTTGTTACGGAAAATATTTGTATAAAAAACGCTGATCTCAATGACTTCCAAACCGCGTTCTTTGGCAATTTTATGTGCATCCTCTAACATCTTTCGATTGTTTTTGAGGCAGTTATACACTAACAGATAATGTTTTTCTTTTGGTTTTACAGCGATCTTTGCATAGTCCTCAGCATCTAATAACAGGGTAGGATCTAACACATTTACGACCGGTTTATCCGTATATTCCTGCGTAAACTCGGTTCCCTGAATCTCACGTACCGAAATGGAATCAAAATTTTTAAGCAGTTCGCGGAAACGCGCCTGTCTCTTTTCTGAAAAGTTTGTATAACCGATGCAGGCGGCATAAGATATCTTATTTTTGCCCCGCATAGATGGGAGATTGCAGAAAAATCCATTATCAAAGCCCTGTGTGCTGTGTGGACTCCAGATAACATCGCTTTCGCATACGATCGTATCAAAGTCGAACAATGCCTTGCTAAGCAGTGCCTCGTCATATTGACAATTGGTCATGCGGTACTGCGTATCAAAAAAGTTCATAAATTTTTTGTATCTGGTCAGATTCGGAAAGAAATATCCAAGCCAAAAAAAGAATCGTTTTACTTTCTCCTTAGGCTGTTCAGAAAGAAACGGATATTTCATATTGTAAGTTTTCATGAAACGGGGAAGGTAGTCGATGATGACGTTATCGATCCCCTGTTTATCCAAATACTGCTGAAATGCATAGGAATGCAATGCAGCACCGAAATTCAAGTGTTTTGAATATTTATTAATACTGATAATTCCAACTTTCATAGTTATCCTCATTTCTGGCATTCCTGCAGAATGCGTTTGGAAATTGTTTCGGTTGCGTTTCCGTTGTCAAAGCTGCCAAGATCGGTGTGATGTTTGTGAACATCTTTGAGATACTGTTCCTCGTCAAAGTGAGCAATATTGTCGACCAATGCGGCATTGTTTTTAGCAAGTGGGAATGGCCAGTCGCGCACATCCACGTAAAAGCCTTGTGTCTCTAAATATTCGTCCAAATCTGTGGTATACAGGAAACATGGACGTTTTAACAGGGAATAATCCCATACACTCGAAGAGTAGTCTGTGATCAAAATATCTGCGGCAAGAAGGAGATCCTGCATATCGCCATAATCTGTGACATCGATAATATGCTGCCCCTTTGTGTCTGCCGGAAGACGTTTCTTAATAAAGTAATGCATGCGGTACAAGATAGTCCATTCTCCGCCAAAACGTTCTTTGGCAGCTTCTACGATACCGCGTACATCCAAATTGTAATCCGTTGCCTCGTTGCGTTTGCCCTTGCGGTAAGTAGGGGCATAAAGGATGATCTTATTATCAGCAGGAATATTGTAATATTTACGAATATATGCTGCCGTTTTGTTGTCGTGATTATTGACCAGTTCATCATTACGCGGCATTCCGCATTCCAAACATTCACCCTTGTGAGCAAATGCACCACGGACAACATATTTGGTATAGTATTTACAACTGGAAACTAAAATATCCGTATGGGAAGCACTGAGCTCTTGGATCTTCTGATCCGACGTGCGGATGCTTGGATTGTCCAATAACAATTTTTTATATGCACCGCCACCGTGTCCGGTTCCAATTGTTGTCTGTTTCTTGCGGAACGGGATCATGGCTGGTATACGCATATTGTATACGAATACGCGGGAAGACAGTGCGTAACGGTAGAATGAAAAGGTACCGTATTCCACAGTCTTCGATACGCCCCAGTCGGCAAGCCAGCGGAAGTTGTCCGCCCCTTTAAATGCCCAGATGATCTCTACATCGTCCGGATAATTTTTTGCCAGATATTCGGAGATGCGGCGAGGATTGCAGGCGTATTTGCCGGCTTCAAAACTCATAAACATAACCCGGTTTTTCTTGATCGGGAAAATATAAAAGACGCGCAGAACGATCAGGTAAATGCGGTCCTTAATATATTCTTTGATACGTGCGATGGAGCGGAAGTCAGCGCCATAGCGTGAATATTTACGGTATTTTAATAATTTCTGATACTGTCTGTAATGACGGTACCGCTTTAATAATTGAATCAAGCGATGCATAATGTTCCTCATTTCTATTCATATGATCAATGCCGCTTTGGAATGGAAGTGCCGATCGTTCGGCATAAGAACACGCCAAAACAACGATAAAACCTTTGATATTCTATCATAATAGGGTGATTCTGTAAAGAATATGTAATAATTATGTCATATTTTGGGAGCTTTTCATGTTTTTGGAAAGATCATGGCAGATTCCCCTGCCTGGTCCCAGCGGTCTTTCTTCTCGTCGTATTGGGTGCAGAGCCAATCATAGACGTCATCCAGTCCTTCTTCGGTATACGGAAAATACGCATAGGTTTTATTTTCTTCCGGTGTCTTTTCAAAGCAAAACGGCTCAGGCCATATGGCAGCGCGAAAACATTCTTCCTCATTGTCTTTTTGCCATTTTTCTACCTGATAACGCATCCCCTGAAAACTTGCTTTCAGAATAGCTCCTTTGCGATAAAACTCTTGTTTGTCATATAGTGATTTTCTGCTATTCATGGTCAACCTCATTTCTATTGGTAAGATCGGACGATTCCGGTCAGTTTGTCTATGACAGTGTCCCGCATAAAGAAGTCCTGTTTTTTGACGCGTTCGATCAAAGGCTGGATCTGCTCAATACGGTCAGTTTGAGCGTATATTTTGCCAAGGGTAATGTAGGTGCTTGATATATCGCTCCCGATATCCAGTGCATACGAAAAAATGCTCTCTGCGTCTGCCAGCTTCTCCGACTGATAGAGTGCCTCTCCCCATTGATTTAGTGCCCGGATCAGTCGGGTATAATTTTGATCGCAGGCAGAAAGGATCTCAAAATTGGCAATGCCGTAGTTGAGTTTAATATCAGCATTGCTCATTCCCTGCAGGTTCAAAATAGGACGTTTCAGTATCTCGCGCACATCATCCTGGGCGTCTTGTATAGCACCGTCTGCCTGATCGTCCCACGGCAGCAGATTTTGATCGACTTCGAGATAATCCAATTCGGAAATATCTTTTTTGCGGGCGAAGTTAGAAGCTTTTTCTTTGCTCCAAAAAGATTGATTCCACTGTGGTGTTTTTGCCCCTTGTTTCATCTTGACTTGCACATAAATTATGAATACAATGAAGAGGACAAAAAATATAGGTATAGTATTCATGATGATCACATATTCCTTTCTCAGCCTGCAAGCCGACAGC
>ERZ840371.899-NODE-899-length-34030-cov-24.334893_pt1 | contig 34030 bp, 25 predicted proteins | sample MGYA00519937_ERZ840371 | MGnify/ENA primary metagenome ERZ840371 (study PRJEB31850, sample SAMEA3708873) | human gut metagenome | biome: human gut; feature: human-associated habitat; material: faeces | place: China | collected 2014 ... | reverse complement strand
TATTGTCTTCTCCCAAAGCTCCGGATGCTTTCATTGCCTCATACTGTGCTGCAAAAATACTTGCAAAATCTTCTACACTTCCATTGGTATATGCCATATGAAGCCCATTTCCATCCGCCTTTCCGTCAGAAGTTCCAATAAAATCTGCAAAAGTCAGCTTTGCTTTTTCCTGTTCTACCATGGTTCCGGCATATCCCATTCCGCCGGTTATGTAATTATTTTCTGTCAGTCCCAGTGTATTATCTACCTCAAAGTCTTCCAGATGGATTCGGCTGATTGTTTCTGTAGCATTTTTCTTGAAATCTTTCTTTAAAGGCTGATCCAGCTTATCATCCACGTAACAATTTAAGACATCAATATAACGGTGAAGGGTTCCATGCCCCTCTAAAAGCCTGTCAATATCCTTTTCCCTAGATGTATAGTCAATTCCCAGGTCAATTTCATCTAAAATGGTATCACAGGTCTGCAGTGCCTCGTCCACATCCATCATTATATCATACACACACATACAATTTAAATAGCTTACACCTTTTTCACTCCAATCCATGTATGCTTTTTTTATTTCTTCTTCCATAACTTTTATTCATTTCCTCCAATTTGTCCAATGACCCATTCCACAACCTGCTGTTCATTATAATACATAGTATTATAAGCATTTTGAATGTACGTTCCTGCCGCCTGATACAAAAATGTCATTTTCTGCATATTACTGGCTAGGGATTTAAAAAATGCAAGCATCTCCTCTCTGGCCTCCCCCTGATATGTATCCTCTGATTCTATATTTTGTACACACTGTTCACTATAGGTATATGCCTCCAAAATCTTTGCCTGGATATTTCCCAATTCACTTATATAACCCAAAACACCGGCACCTATTTTTATTTCTTCTGAGGATCCGCTGCAGGCCGTATCTACGCTACTACGCATAATTTTTTACCTCCTCATCAATTGCCAGAAGTCTCAGTAATTCTCTTCTTACCTGTACTGCACCCACTTCTCTTTTTATCTGCCGATTCAGGTCATACTCAAATATCCGATTATTCTTCCAATAATAAAGCCATTCTTTTGTTAATGCATTATCCTGAAATTCTCCTATCATGATATTCTCTTTGCAGTCTTTTACTTCTCTTAAAAAAGAATCAATGTCTTGCAGCTGTAAAAGCTCCTTTTCTGATACTGTTCCAGTCTGTAATACCGGATATATTTTCAATAATAAATATAAGACAGCGACTCTCGGCAGCCGTAACATCTCATATTCTCTATTTTTCAAGGGAATGATCACAATTGCCTCTCTTTGTTCCAAAAGTGCAATATGTAAATAATTTATAATAATATGATTCCGACTTTCTTTATAACATTCCAACGCTCTTGCCGGAAAAAATCCCATTTTCGTCAATTCCGTTTCAGATGCAAGCACACCCTTTTCTATCAGTCCATTTATAGTTTTTTTAACTTCCTCTTCGTGACTTTTCTGTGTCCGGAATTTTAATGGAATTCCAAATACATCATTTCCTTTTGTAATACTATTAAAAAACACCATTTCATGCTCCGTAAATCTCATTACATGTCCTCCATATCCTTATACTCCTGAAATTCATCATAAAAATCATCTACTCTGTCACCATGAGATTTTAATGCATCGATTGCCTGCTGCACCGGATTGTCACCGTTAGCCTTTGAAAAACTTTTATGATATTGTTGCATCAGCCCCATATATGCCATAAAAGTAGTTTCTTCTTTCCCCTTCCACAATTTATCACTCTCAATACGCGACATAAGCAGGGTCAATTCATCGTAGGAATCATCTATTCTTTCCTTTATTGCTTTCATGTTAGTCAGCAGTTCATTCATATTGCTTCCTGACATTTTAAAATCCTGCATACATTCTCCTTTCCCATAACTAACTAATCAACCTATGACGCTTCTCTTTTTCGCCTTGCCTCTTCCTCCGCAGCTTCTCTTCTTATTCTCTCTTCCTCTTCATAATATTGCTGCTGATATATCTTCATTTCCTCATCTTCACGTTTTGCTTCGTCACACCAGTAATTATATTCATCTCTTGCAAATTCCAATTTTGATTTTACTTCTGCAATTATTTCTTTAAAATCAGCCCCCAGTTTTTCTACTGCCTCGCGATTTTCACTTTCCTTTGTTACAAAAGTGTCGCTGAGTTTTCCCTGAGCAGAATCCGGATTCATCTCCATTGTATTGAAATCTGTTGCCAATTGATCCATAACATCACTTAAATTGTCTGTTTTCTTTAACTCTTTTTCCAAATTCCTTACTACTTTTTTATATTTATCTCTCTGAGATTCTGCATAGGTTTTCTTTCCAAAAATATCTTCTATTATATATTTTAATCGTTCTAACAGACTTGCCATATTGCTTCTCCTCTTGTTCTGATAAACTTTTACAAATAAAGGTCTGAGCTCTGCAAACTTGTTGGCATAAGCAATCATACCGTATTTAATCTGCAGTCTGTGAGCTTTCCTCTTTTTCGCTGCCCGGGAAAACTATCATCTGCTCCAGCTCTTCTTTGGGAACCGCCTGGTATTTTTTGAGGTAATCCACTGTATTGACTGTGGTTCCCTCTGTTCCCGGAGTATCATATACAACTGTCTTGTTCTCTGTGTATTTGTTGTCCGGAATTATATAATACTTTATCAGATTCAAATTATCTCTTACGCAGAATGTCATGTATGTTTTTCCATCCAGCTTTATCCTCTCAAATGTTCCAAATGATACTATATCTAGACTGTCCTCTTTCTCTGTCTGATTCCATACCTCACTTCCCTCCTCTCTTGTATAAAGAGTTCCCTTTGAATACGAATACAGTGTCTCCATCTGGGTATTATTGCCCGAATCATCTGTAGTGATTTCACGCTGTACATAGCCTTCTTCTTCCACATACTTTTCATCTCCACCAGACACACGACGATGTCGCTTCCAGCTTCCGCCATATGCACCTATATCATATGTTGAATAATCCACTTTATTATGTATTATGTCACCAAGTCTGGTCTCCCCTCTGCGATTAGAGCTATTTCCATAATCGATAAGTTCTTTCCCATCATACGATATAATATTTACGTTTAAATCCTCTGTTATTTCCAAAGGAGTCTCTGAAAGACCAATTAACATCGTATATAACGTTATCTTTCCTTCCTCTTTAATCCTCTGATCTATCATCTCTGATATCGTGATTTCACCTTCCGGCTCTGTGGTCACAAGCTCTGCTGCCGTGCAATCTATTTCTGTTGCCTGAACTGCTGATGTATCATTTTCCTTTTTATTCTTTTTTTCACATGCTGTCACCATACATAACATACATGCCGCTACCATAAGAACTGATATTGCTTTCTTCATAATAAATTTTCCTTTCCGTCTGCGTTGCATTCATGCCTATTTATTGTTATCTCAATTTTCCAAAATGTACTTCATATATTCCTTTACTCTGTTACACAAAGCCTTATAGTCTTCGTCATCCTCTCTCTGATTTTTATCACCTGCTCCCCTGGCATAGTCCTCCAAGTCATCAATACTTACCTGCTGTTTCGGCTCTGCCTGTGCATTATATGCATCCACCATCTTCGTCACTTTCTCCACATCCATCGTGATATTATCACAGATATAGGTGTCACCTACCCTGGTTATCTCCATATCCATGCCGAAATAATTGGCATCTTCTATCATGTCCTGACATGTAAAGTCTGTTTCTGTCAGTCTGTCTTTTGCTTCATCAATTTCTGCATTATTTTGTACATTTTCATTATTTTCATCATATGCTGCATTTAAGTCATTCAAATAATTTATTGCTGCGTTAGCCTTGTTAATCTTATCTCCTACGGTTTCATTTATTATTACCGCTGAAAGGCCTATAGCTTCATCAATAATCTTACCTTTTAAAGTATTACTTGTTACATCAAAAAATACTCTGCATTCAGTCTTTTCCTCTTCCTTTTGATTTTCAAGATTCTGCTTTGTATTCTCAATCATGCCGTGTGGAAGTACATGGCTTACAATCTGATTATCTACCATTCCATACGCATCTATCTGATTGACCTTCTCATTTTCTTTTCCTACTTTTTCATTAATAGTTCCATTTGTTACCTTGACGTTATAATATTTGTCCAATATCTCCCTGTCATTGCTGTCTGTAATCTTGCATATGCTTACATCAAACGGCAGCTCTTTCAGGCATACGGATACGGTCACATTTTTCTCTTTATCGGAATGTATTGTAAATCCATCGTTTTTTCCATTATATGCAACTCCTATTGTCGGGTAGCTATCAACCATTGCTTTAAACAGGGATGACACTCTGTACTGCTCTTTCATCTCTTCAAGCGCTTCATCACTAATCTCGTCGTTTCTGTATGCACATTTTTCGCTGTAATAGTCAATTATATCCATACTTGTCTTATATATATCCACCGCCCTCTTAAATGTATTCGTGACACTCACACTGTAATACTTAGGGTCTTCCAGATCTGCATTATCTATCCACTCATCATCCTTGGCGTTTCCATAACCTGCGCGCAGCATGTTCTCTATATTTGCTATGGTTTCTTCCTCATCATCTGTGGACAGCTTTGGAAATACTGATACAAGTGCCTGCAGCTCTGCATCTGGTACAAATTCCTTCCGCATCTCATAGTTTATTTCGTCCCAGTTCATAACTGTCTTTCCATTAGAATCCACTGAATAGAATCGCTCTTTATAATACTCTGTTATCTTTGAGTCCACTTTTGCCTGTATATTACCAGCTTTTGTTTTCAATGTCTGGCAATCCATCGTATATATATTCTCAACGGATCTTACATTAATCAGAGCTGCCAGTTCTTTAATTGCAGTGCTGAATCTTTCCAAATCCATATATTCGTCCCGAAACCTGGCTGCATATAGATCATCCACTCCATTTACATTATCAAACATCCTTCTTACACTATTGCTTGCCTCTTCATTTTGTCTCTGATATTCTGTTGCCGCGTTTCTTAGCTGTGATTCATAATCATATTGAAATATACCTTTGGTTTCCACTACACCGTAGGTTTTGTTTATTTCCTCCCACTGTTCTTCTCCTCCCATATAGCTTTGTATGTCATCGTACGCTTCCTGCGTAAAATCCTTAAATTTCATTATGTGTCACCCCTCCTTCTAATACGCTTCATATGTTCCTATACCATATATATCTCCATCTGCCTCATCTACATCTCTCACAAATTCATTAAGTTTTTTCGACATTTCCCTGAAGGATTCTCCCAGTATACTCTGATATGTATGAACAGCATCCTCGTACACTTCCAGCTTATCGTGCAATTCACCGCTTATAACTGCATTTGTGTTTATAATATCAAGTATCATCTGATATTCGTTCATCTGTCTATCTGCAATCTTTGCAAGTTCTGAGTATAAACGCACAAGTTCTGTAAATTCCTCCTGCTCAAACCTTAAATTGTACTGTCCCATTACTTACTCTCCATTCTTCTTTTTTTTATTCTCAGCTGCTCTATATTGTCCTCATATGTACACAGCTGCTGGTTTATTTCATATATCCTGTCATTTCTGCTCCTGATTGCATTTTCTACATCTCTCAGCATTGAATCTATAGCATTCATCGCATTGGCTACATACGATTTTCCGTCGTTTAATGAATTAATACTCTTAAGCCTGCCCTTCAGATTTGTTATATTACGACTGCTATATCTGTCCATGCCGGCTATATTATCAACTCTGCATTTAAACCGGTTTTGCGCCTGCCATTTATATTCCTTTATTTTCAATGCATCCTGATCCAGAGCATCTATTTCATTAAACAGCCTGTTTTTCTCAAGCTGCAGATTTTCTACATTTGCCCGGTACCTTGATATTCTGCGGCTTAATTCTTTTAGTTCCATAATAGTATTATTCTCCTCACCTTTTATATTTGAAGCTATTCATTAAATATAAATTCCTCATTAGCTAACATCAGACAGTCTCCCGGTAATATCTCTGTTTCCTGCCCCGCCTTTATTATCCTTCCATTGATAAATGTGCCATTGGTAGAATTTTGGTCCATTACATAATAACGCCCGTTTCGCGTGGTTATCACTGCATGCACCCTGCTGATATTCGTATTGTCTGCTACCGCATAATCTGACTTTTCCGGATTCTTTCCCAGCACAAACGATGGTTTGCCAAGCTCTATCTTTTCACCTGTTACCTGCCTTGTAAGACTTGCAAAATGATAGTTCACCGGTTGCATCTGCTGTATCTGCTGTACGGATATGCCATCATCTGACAACACTGTAGTTCCATCCATGCTGCCCTGCATTACCTGCTGCATTATCTGTTGCTGCATTGTCTGTTGCTGCATTATCTGTTGCTGCATTGTCACTGCTTTGTTTTTCAGCACGTTCACAACTGCACGCTCTTCGCGTGAGATATATTTTTCTATTGCATTGCCGTTGAAGCCATGGAAGCTTCTGACATAATACATAAATCTGGATATATAATTCGTATCCTCATTGATAACAGGTGTCATTGTATAAATTATGTTTTCTATAAACCCGACAATATCTGCACTTTCCTGTCCTCCTACTATCGGAAAATATATAAAGTACATCTCTTTTGTCATCTCGTTTATGTATACGTCATCCATATTAAAACGAACACTGTTTACGTTCAGTCCGTTATTGTATACATCCTGAACCATTATTACTATCTGCTCCATCATGAAAAAGAAATCATATTTGCTTATGGCTTTTTTCAATCTATCGGTAAGATTTATATTTGCAGGGCACGTATATATGACACTGTCTTTTTTTGTTTTTGTCACATGCATGATTCCACATGGTTTTATTCTGGCTAGCTGGCTTAGTTCGGTTTCATTTATTCTTTCCTTTCGTCCTGCCTTCATCATGGCAGTAACGGTCGATTTTTTTATGCTTACTTTTAATTTAGACATTCGCTATTTTCCATTCCTTATGAGATACATTCTGTCGTATGTAAAAATTCTATTTTCTTTGTTACTTCGAACCTGATATTGGTTTTTTGCAGCTTTTCGGTTATATCTTCCAATACTGTGGTTTCATCCTGCAATACTTCTGTCGGTGCATCCAGCACAGTAGTTTCATCTATATTTTGTGTATATCCCGGCTTTTTCTTATTCTCCCCTGCCAGGTTATATGACGGTGCTATCGGACCGGACGATGTTATGTCAATATGTCCCGCTGTCTGCTTTTGTACAATTGCTGCAATTCCTTTCCGGGCAGATTTTCCGGTAAGTGCACCTATGACCTTAGGTATTTCAAGCACTATAAGTATGACTATTGAAGCTATAAGCATTATGGCAAATGCGGTGAAGGATACGTAAAATATCATCCTGTACTGATTATAAGTCATCTTTGTTTTCCTCCTTCACGCTCTGTGCCTTCTCAATTGTTTTGTCTATATTATCCTGCAATCCTGTTATTTGCTCGCGCATTATGGATTTATCCAGCTTTTCTGTTTTGTCCTTTATTGTCTGTAATAAATCCATAACTTTATCCTTATCTGTCACTGCTATAAATGATGTGATATTTGTGTCAACTATATCATCTATCTCATTCCATACCTGAATCTTTGCGTCTAAGCTGTCAAAATCCTCTGATTTTGCATATAGCTCATTTATTTGCTTCCATAGCTTTTTGTATTCTTCATATGTTTTTTCTGTCTGTTGTATCTTTGCTCCATCATACTGGCTAATCAATGTCAGACAATCTGATATCTCACAGTATATTCCTGCCTCCGGATGATTCTCCTTCGCTTCCTTGAACCACTGCGCCGCACTGGAGTATCTGTCTTTTTCCACATTGATTTCGTAGTAGAATAAAAAGCTTTCACCAATCTTATAGCATACATCCTCATATCCCTTTGGATTTTTTCCTTTCAGCTTTGCCATGACATCATATGTATGCACCCGGCCATTGTGGTCCTTGCAATCTATACCTACCATCAGCCTGTTCAATATCTGCGCCTCATCCCTGTCCAGCACAAAATCGTCTGTCAGTTTGTCATTCAGCTTAAGATATGCCTCCGTCCTTGTCGGGTCGGTGACTATAGCCGTGTAATATCCATTGTCATAATTGTCATAGGTATCCGCTTCTTTTAATATGCTATTATAGTTTTCATTTTTTTTGTGTTCTGCCGCACAATAGCTTAATACTGTGCTTGTTCCAAGCAGCATCGTCAAAACTGATGTGGTGATAAATACCGCAAGCTTTCTCTTTAGATTCTTCCTATACATGTCATCAATCTCTGTATAGTGCTCAAGGTCATACATCAGCTCAGCTGCGCTCTGATATCTGTTGTTTGGATCCGGCTGTGTACACTTTGTAATAATACGTTCAAGACCACCTGACAATGTTGGGTCAATTTCTCTGATCGGCCTTATTTCGTAAGGTGGCTCACAGGGATTCATTCCAGTAACAAGATGATACATTGTGGCTCCCAGACAATATATATCTGTTCTCGCGTCTGTCTGCCCCATTCCACCAAACTGTTCCGGTGCAGCATATCCCATCGTGCCAAGACATGTCGTATCCTCTATGTTATTTTCCTTATATTCCCTTGCTGTTCCAAAATCTATAAGCACCACATTTCCATCAGGCTTTAGCATTATGTTTGCCGGCTTCATATCACGATATATGATTGGCGGGTTCTGTGAGTGCAGATATCCAAGAACATCGCATAGCTGTTTGGCCCACTTTATCACATTTTTCTGCGACTGGGCTCCGTACTCCTGCAATGCTGTCTTGAGAGAATTTCCCTCTATATAATCCATTACGATAAGGAATCTGTCATCCTCATCTATGACATCGACAATATCAGGAAGACTGGGATGGCTCAGTTTTTTGAGCATATTGGTCTCCGCAACAAGACTTTGCTTTACCACCTCAAAATCCTTTACTCCATCCTTTCTGACCTCTTTTATTGCCCACTGTTTGTTTGCCCTTTCATTCATAGCCAGGTACACAACGCTCATTCCGCCGTGTCCAACTTCGTTTAGTATCTTGTATTTTCCGTCAATTAAAGAGCCTATTTCAAGCATCTGTTCCTCCTACTGTGCCTTTATGAGCGCTGCTGTTATATTATCGCGCTCTCCTCTTTGCATGCTGAGTCTGATGAGCTGCTCCAGTCTGTCGTGCATATTCTGCCCGTCTACAGCTGCTGCCGGTTTCAGCATCTCATAGATTTCCTGTTCTGATACCTCATGCCTGAAGCCATCTGAACAAAGCAGAAGTGACATTCCATTTTTCATTGCCCCGGCCCTGTACTCCGGCTTTACCTCTGCTGATGCCCCGACACACTGCAGCAGTACATTCCTTCGCGGGTCTTTCATAGCCTGCTCCTGTGTCATATTTCCATTCATAATTTCCCGCTGTACATATGTCTGGTCTGTCGTAAGCCTTTCTATATGGTCTGAAAGGCTATATATTCTGGAATCGCCCACGTTTATAATGTAGTAGGCTTTTTGCGTGACAAGCAGCGCTACCACTGTTGTTCCCATGTTTACTGCATGTGCTTTGCCATATGCTTTTATTTTTTCGTTCTGCTGCTGTATTACTTCATCCCACTGGCTTTCCAGAATCAGACTGTCAATATCCGGGTTCGACGATTTGCAAAGCTCAGGCAGCTGCTCGTCACTCCATCTGTCAAATGCTCTGACTACAGTGGCACTGGCCAGCTCACCCTTCGATAAGCCGCCCATGCCGTCACATAATACTGCAAATGCCATGTCTCCTTTGCATGTTGAGAAGCACTTTACCAGCAGACTATCCTGATTAGTTTCTTTTACGATTCCTCTGTCCGTGTCAGCTGCTATTTCAAATCTCATACACACTCCTCCCAGAATTCAAAATCTTCGTTGCCAAGTCTGCCTTGAAGGGCATGCGCTTTCGCGCATGCCACAGACATTGTTGTTTTTCCCACACCACCACATGGTGATGTAAATACATAGGTAATTATCTTATTGCTCATCATTGTCTTTCTTTTCTTTCATCTTTTTTCTCATATAATAAACGATTATCAATATCGCAATTATAAGTACAAATAATAATATTGCTCCAATTATATATACTGCCTTATCATTGTTTGTTTCTACTGATTTGACATCTGACGAATTTGATTCCATAGGTACATCATCTTCGGCAATCTCTGTATCTGCTTCTGTATCCTTACCATATATTTTTTTCACTTCATTGGTCTTTCCACCTTCGTCAACAGAACAGTCTGCACACTCTACCATAAGCCTTGAATCACCGTCTTTTGCAGAGAGCACCTCCTTAGGTACTTCAAACTCTATCTTTCCGTCATGCTTGTCCAGATAGTCAAGCATATCGTCTCCCGACATTTCCTTGATAACCTTTTTTTCTTTGTCATCCTTGCCCACTACAGTAATCTTTACACGTCCAAGCTTTCCGCCATCATCCTTCGGCATCAATACTGCATTCTTTGAGCCAATATAGTTTTCATTGTTTTTATCTACACCTGTCAATGTATATGTAGGTGCTGTCTTGTCCACAATAAATTCAATATTTACACTCTTCACATCACTGTAGGCAACTGAATCTGCTTTGTCCTTTGTCTCCACAACGATATTGTACTGACCCTCTTTTTCAAATACCGCATTTGATATCACATATTCGTACTTATGCCAGCCATCGCTTTCACTTACATTATTCACACTGAAGTCTGTTCCCTGCTTAAGTGCTTTTCCATTTACTTTGACAGTACAGCTGGTAACTTCATCCGGATTTATCTCTCTGACTACCACATCATGGTATACCTTCTGCACATAGTAATCCTTTACAAGCTTCATCGTATTGTCATCCAGCGAGAAGATTGAACCGCCTTTGTTTATGGAGAAATCCATCAATTTTTCTCCCTGCCCTGCAGTCTCTGTCACCTGCTTTCCGCCTGCATCTATAATATTGACTGTTTCATAAGAATTTCCGGCCTTATCCTGTGCATGGCATGTCAGTGAATACACTCCATCCTCATTGAGATTTCTAAACTCTACACGTTGTCCGTTTGAAATTGATATCACATTTCCGGTAATCGTTTTTCTTACGAATCTGCTATTTTCATATACCTCAACTGTAAGCACCGGTGAAAAGTATTCAAGATTAGTATCTGTGCACTCTATTACAAATGACATATTTCCTGAATTATTGTTTACTGAGCCCGGGGTTACTCCGTTGATTGTTACAACAGGCTTTGTCGTATCTATGCAGAACTCCTGCTTTGCAAGGTCTTTTGCCTTATTGCCGGCTTTGTCTGTATATGCAAGTGACCATGTATATGTGGCATCCGCATCAAAGCTTAATGTTGCCGTATGTATATCACCATTATCTGACCAGCTTCCAAATGCCGGTGCTGCTACTGATTTTCCTGCATCCTGCGCAGTCATGCTCAGTGCTATTCTGCTTGTATCAAAATTGTGCTCTGTGATTGTCACAGTTGCTGTTCTCTTGTTATTATAATAGTTTCCGTTTGATGCACTGTTGTTATCATATGCTACCGAAATAACAGGTGCTGTCGTATCAATTGTAAATTTTGTCGGTGCAAGCGAATTTGCATAATCCACTCCTGCTGCGGCATTTCCCGCAATGTCTTTTACTCCGATTCCAAATGTGTAATCGTCATCATGTCCGTAATATATTGTGGCAACATGTACTGTATCATCACCGTTACCGCTTCCACCTTCTGTGCTCCAGTTTGAAAGAGCAGGTGCCTTACCTGCTGCGGCTTTTATTTCCGCTGCTACCTTTGATGCATCAAAGTTACGCTCTGTTACTTTTACGGTTGCTGTTCGCGGTGCTTTGAAGTATGCTGTGTCTCCAAATGATGTATCTGCACTGTTATTGTCATAGCTTACCTGCACTGTTGGTGCTGTTGTATCTATTTTTATGTATTTTGTTACTGTGTATGCCGTTCCTGCATTGTCTGTTGCGGTAACATCTATACGCACTTCATTACTGTTGTTTGAAGCCGCGCTTATGTCAAATTGCTCTGTTACATGATTTTCCAGATCTTTTAAGCCCGCTGCTGTCTTATCATAGCTATATAATGTTCCATCCTGTGTCGTCTGTCCCATATTTGTTACCGTATAGTTTACGCTCTTTATTCCTGATGCAACTCCTGTGGCATTCTCATCTGATACCTCTATACTTACCGGCACATCTGCACTGTACACTCCTGATGCTGTCTCAGGTGTGATGACTGATATTGCCGGTGCGCATGTATCAACTACCAATCCATTTGTGCTGATATATGAAACATTACCGCTTAAATCTGTAACCCTGACATATACCACGCAGTTTTTGTTCTCGCATTCTATCGGTTCACTGAAGGTGCCATCCTCATTAAGGCTGTAAAGTGTCTTCCAGTCAGCCTCCTGAATACTGTCTACGTCAATTATTGCATCCTCTGCTGAAACGAAATACTCTGCTGACTTGATGCCGCCATGCTCATCTCTAAGCTGTCCGGCAATATTAACCTTCTTGGCAGCAAATCTTGAAATCTCATATTTGTCTTTTGGCAGCAATAAATCCCACACGGTATCCATGCCTGTTGAAAGTCCGTCAAACCTGATATTTCCTGTCGGCGACTGTACGTCAATTACAAACTCTGCTGATTTGTCTCCTTCTATCTCAAATCCATTATCTGAATTACCACACAAATCTTTTGCACTGACACTCAGCTCATACTTGTGTCCTGCATTGAATACGAGCTGCTTACTGTAAACAGCTTCTGCTCCCTCGCCTGTCTTTACCCAGTATGACTTTTCAGACCATGCATCTGACTGTGTCTGTTCATTTCCATCAACCTTTACATTGATTTTTGTTTCATCGGGGTCAAAGAAAAGCTCATTCTCTTTTACCGAAATGGTTGCAATCCTGTTTTCCCTGTAATACTCAGTGCCTTTTACACTGCTGATGCACTGTGGATCCGGCTGCTCAGATGTACCATATGTCACTGTTATTACAGGCGCTGCCTTGTGAATATAAAATGGCTGGCTGCCGCTTGCTGTCAAATCCGCTACAGTCACGTTTCCTGCCTCATCAACAGCTTTAACATATACATCTACCTTTTTATCCAGATAAGCCTCAGCCGATACATTTATGATTCCTGATTCATCAAGCTCATTCCATGCACCTTCATCATCCGATACTGACTGATCATCTGTCACTATCTGGTATTTTGCTGATACAACACCTGAAATGCTGTCAGCTACACTTGTTTTTATACGGACATCGTCATTGAAATATTTTCTGTTTTTGCCCGCTTCAGGCTCTATACTGACATCAGGTGACTGACTGTCCATGCTGAACTTGAAGCTGTCACCTTTAACCTCTGTCTTAAGACCGGCATAATCAGTTGCCTTTACTGAAAGCATCAGATCAATTCCGTTAAACTGCTCTGTTGCCGGAATGGTTATCCTTCCTTCCCCGCTTGCGTCAAGCTCAACAGTCTGTCCTGATACAATTTTCCTTTTCCCATCAAATACAGTGTATTCAACACTCTTAATTCCTGATAAGCTGTCATCAGCCTTAACGATATAGCTTATATCATCCTTATGCCAGCCTTTTTCATCGGCTGCTGTCATGGTATCCTGGGACACTGTAAGCTCCGGTGGCAGGGTATCAACAACCAGCTTCGATGTGGAGAAAAATGCTGTCTCGCCATTACAATTGTCCTGAGCCTTTACATATACGTTATATGAAGTATCCTTCAGATCAGATGTATTAATCTTGTACTTATATCGGGCATCATATGTATCCTCAATAAGCTCTAACGGCTTCCATGCTGAATCATCAAGCGCTTTTACCTGCTCATCATTTAAAATACTGCCACTTTCATCTGATTTATTCACATAGTAGAATGCCTGCTTTATTCCGCTGATATCCTCCAGCTGTCCATATACATTTGATGCCTGCTGACTGACCATATTCTGCTCGTCTATTAAATCAGCATCATATCCAATAGTACCTGAAGGCGCTTTTCTATCCACATAAAACGGCTGCTCTATTGAGCTTGTATCATTACACTCATGCTCCGCCTGATCCTTCGCATACATTCCGATTATCTGATATTTGTGTTCCTCATCCGCTTTTGTACCAAATGTGATGCAGCTGCTATAATCAGCCCCTGTCACGATCCACTCACTATACTCTATTCCTGCATCAATCAGCTTCTGGGCATTATCGACATCAAATACATCGAATTCTTCCCGGTCATCAACCTTTACCCAAAGCTGTGTGGAACCATCATCCAAAGAGACATCGTGGATATTCATGTCTACTTTTCTGACATTTCCATAATAATCCACAGCATCCTTTGTGAAAGCAGGTTTATCATCCTCCTTTGGATTCAATGTTATCTTTGGAGGCTGTGTATCATATTTGTAGTCGAGCCGCAGACTTCCAATATCTGTGATAGCTCCGCTTTCCTTGTCCTTACGTGCTATTACAAGAGTCTGTCTGTTATCACCCTGCTGTGGCATAAGCTGATATTTATCAGCTTCAATCCATTCATCACCTTTTCTAACCACATATACCGCCTGATTGTCACTTGCCAGCGATAATATAGGTGCTTCTACATAAAATTTTGTACCCTGCAGCATTGTCCCTGTCAGGCTGTTATTCATACTGCTGTAATCATATTCTTTGATGGTAACAGTATATTCTGCCTCTGCTGACTTATATTTGTCATCTTCTGCTTTTGTCACCTTTATCCTTACAGTTCCGGTATCCTTTGCTGTCCATATACCGTTTGATGCAAAGTCTGTATCCTTTTCAATCAGATTTTTGCCTTCTACAACAGTGTATTTTAAATTGTCAACGGCTGCATCCGCCCTGTCGGATTTTACCACCGGAACAACTTTGTTCCCCACATAAATATCATCCGCCGGTGTATACTCTACCGTCAGCTGCTGTGGCTGTTTTTCCTCGGTGGCATTATTATCCGAATCCTGTTCATCTGGAATTTTACTGTCAGATATATCATCCGAAGCTGCGTCGTTAGATATATCATACTCTGAAGAGGGTGTATCAGCACTTACCTGTGTTGCCGGAAGCGATGTCGCACCCATTACAGAAGCTAGCATGATTGCTAGTAACCTGTTAAGTTTTTTATTAAACACTCTCATCTCTCCTTTTCTATAGTATTTTTGTAACTATTCCGTTACGATTTTATTTATATTCCCACTCTTCATTCCATTATACAAAACAATGGTCACACAACGGTCACACGGAGACAACTTTGTGAAAACTGCATAATAAAAGCGCCGAAAATTACATATTTTTTAGACAATTTTCGACGCTTTTTCGGATTATTTTTTTATAACTATTATTTATTATATTTCTTGTATATCTTTTCAAACGCAGGCACGGAGCGCTTTATCATTTCCCTGTCCACACAGTATGATATTCTCACCCAGCCCGGACAGCCGAAGCCGTCTGCTGATACTATGAGCACATCCTCCTCCTTTGCCTTCTCACAGAATGCATTGCTGTCATCCTCGAGTGCCTTTACAAACATATAAAAGGCTCCGTCCGGCTTGAAGCAGTGATAACCTATCCTTGTGAGTCCCTCGTACAGAAGGTCTCTGTTTTCTTTGTAGGCATTGATATCACCGGTTGCCCCCTGGCATTTTACTATCATCTTCTGGAACAGGCTTGGTGCGCACACGTAACCGAGTGCTCTTCCCGCACCACAGACTGCTGCATACAGCTCAGCCTTATCATACACCTCATCAGGCACGAGGACGTATCCTATTCTCTCTCCCGGCAACGAAAGTGACTTGCTGTATGAGTAGCATACCAGTGTGTTGTCGTAATATTTGGTCACAAACGGTACCTTGATTCCGTCGTAAACTATCTCCCTGTACGGCTCATCTGCGATGATGAATATCGGTCTTCCTATCTCCTTAGACTTTTTCTCAAGGAGGTCTGAGAGCTTTTTGATGGTCTCCTCAGAATATACTGTGCCGGATGGGTTGTTTGGTGAATTGATTATGACACCTCTGGTGTGCGCATTGATTCTCTCCTCAAGAGCCTCAAAATCTATCTGAAAATGCTCTGTGTCCGCAGGCACCTCTACAAGCCTTGCTCCTGCTGCATTCACAAATACCTTGTACTCCGGAAAATATGGCGCTATGGTAATAAACTCATCATATGCGTCACTTGTCAACGCACGAAAGCAGATTGACAGCGATGCAGCTGCTCCCATTGTCATGTAAAGGTTGTCTGCATTAAAATGTGTGCCATGTGTGTTGTTCAAAAATTCAGCTATTGCCGCTCTCGTTTCCACGTCTCCCTGTGCTGACGTGTAGCCGTGCAGCGCAACAGAATCATAATCTGTCACAAGCTCCTTTATTGTGTCGTTTACTATCTGCGGAGCCGGTATGCTCGGGTTTCCTATTGAGAAATCATATACATTTTCCTTACCTACAATTGCTGCTCTTTTTTTACCATACTCGAAAAGCTCCCTGATTGCTGAGCGCACGCTTCCGAGCTGGTACATGCTTTCGTTTACTACCATTTTCTTGTCTCCTTATCTCTGATGTTCTTGCATGTTTACTATTATAATATCTCTGCTTATGACATACAAATGTCTTTATAAACATCTCTTTATACACATATTGTTACCATTTACGACCGTTTATCGTGATATGAATGCCTCCATCCCGGCACGCTTCGTCATCTCAATATGCTCCTTAAGCTCGCGGGCTGACATTCGCAGTGCCCCCAGGCTCATGACCGTCTGCTGCTCCAGTCCGTCAGAGGTTGCCACTGTTACCTTGTACCTGTCACGTATGCCAAACACAGTCTTTTCGATAAATGCATCGGCTGTCTCGTCCTGCTTTGTATACACAACCTCTATGTTGTGGAAGGTCTCTCTCTTTCCGGCATTGCCCTTCACCTTGTACGCATCAAACACCAGCAGCAGATGACAGCCCTTATAGCCCTGATAATCCGATAAAACATCCTTCAGCGCATCTCTCGCCGAATCAATGTTTATGCGCGAGAGCTCCTTTAAATCCTCCCATGCAAATATTATATTATATCCGTCAACTATCAGGTACTCTTCCCCCTGGGATTTCTTCGGATAAATCGGATTGCCGTGCTTATCATGCTTTACGGTGCGCGGTTTACCACTTAGACCTTCATACTCATTTTTCTTTTTGCCTGACCATTTGCGCCTCTGATCCTCTGCGATATCGTTTTTGCCCATGCCAAACTCCCTGGCATAAACATCTGCAAGCTGCGCATCAAGCTCCACCGATGACATACCTGAAACAGCTTTCTCAAAGCTCGTCCTGCGGCGGTTTCCGGCAAGCGCCTGCGCATCTTCCGCTGAAAATGCATTCTGCGTGCGGGCACTCGCTGCAAGTGCCTCCTCAGACTCATCTCCGTGGTAGACATACGGCAGGTGCATATGCTCCGGGACCTCATCCCACGGCACCACGTAGCCTGAGCCGTGCGCACAAAATACCGAGCCTGTCGGATTGCGGAAATCCTCCTCGCTGTCATAGTGCATCTGCGCAATCACCTCCGCAGGATTGTGACACTCATCATAACCCCACAGCTCCAGTGTCAGGTGCCCGAGCCCCTTTGTATACGCATGCACCAGACTCACATAATCCTGCATTGTCGCAACCGGTGCCTTTCCTGTAATTGTTGCCATCTCCCTCGCAGCGGTTGTGGCAAACTGCGGGCTCTCGGCTCTTGCAAATCTCTGCTCCAGATCTGTCATTGCACGGCCGACATACTCCATCGGCACCTGTAGGATAAAGCTGTAGTATGGCTCCAGCAGCACGCTCTCTGTGGATTTAAGCCCCTGGCGGATTGCTCTGTATGTAGCCTGGCGGAAATCGCCTCCCTCCGTGTGCTTTACATGTGCTCTTCCTGTAAGAATAGTGACCTTCACATCGGTAAGCGCTGAGCCTGTGAGCACACCCCTGTGCTCCTTTTCCTCAACGTGTGTGGCTATGAGGCGCTGCCAGTTTTTGTCAAGCACATCCTCACTGCAAGTGGATGTAACTGTGATTCCGCTGCCACGCTCCGCCGGCGACAAAAGCAGATGCACCTCTGCATAGTGGCGCAACGGCTCAAAATGTCCTACTCCCTCGACAGCCCTCGCTATCGTTTCCTTATATACAATGCTGCCCGGTCCGAACGTGACAACAACACCAAACCTGTCCTTTATGAGACGCACAAGCACCTCCATCTGCACCTGTCCCATGAGCTGCACATGGATTTCCTTAAACTCCTCCACCCACACTATGTAAAGCTGTGGGTCTTCCTCCTCAAGCTGCTTTAGCTTTTCCATAAATGCCGCCGGATTTACATCATCCGGCAGAATCATCCTATAGTTTAGTACCGGTTCAAGGATTGGCATATTGGACTGCTGCTCAAACCCGAGCCCCTGCCCCGGAAATGTCGAGCTAAGACCTGTGACAGCAACTATCTCCCCCGCCTCTGCCACATCAGCTATCTCATATTTTTCGCCGGAATACTTTCTTATCTGATCGATTTTCTCAATCAGAGGGCCTTTCGCCTCGTCACCGCCATGCGCTTTGTACTCTATTTTGTCCCTGACTCTAAGACAGCCTCCGGTAACCTTTAAAAATGTCAGCCTGCTGCCTCTGTCATCCCTGCCTATCTTGTATACGCGGGCAGAAAATTCGTCAGGGTAATTTCTTTCACACATAAACCTCGAAAGCCCCTGAATCAGCGTATCCACTCTGTCAAGCTTAAGTGCCGAGCCATAAAAGCAGGGGAACACCTCCCTTTGAGCCACCGCCTGCGCAATATGCGCATCTGTAAGCTCTCCCGATTCCATAAATTCATCTAAAAGAGGCTCGCTGCACATGGCAAGCTCCTCAAATAAATCCTGTGAAGAAAAATCCACGCAGCCATCACTCAGCTCGCTCTTTAGCTCTGCCTGCACTTTCTCCGCATCCGTGCCCTGCATATCCATCTTGTTTACAAAAATAAATGTCGGCACGTTATAGTGCTTTAAAAGTCTCCACAGTGTGCGCGTGTGCCCCTGCACTCCATCAGTTGCGCTGATTACAAGTATTGCATAGTCGAGCACCTGAAGGGTACGCTCCATCTCTGCCGAAAAATCCACATGCCCCGGTGTATCAAGCATGACTACATGCCATGTACGAGCTGTATCTGCCGTACGTGCTACATCTTCTGTACGTGCTACATCTGCTGTATCTGCCGCATTTGTGCCACGCGAAATATCAAGCCTTGCCTGCTTTGAAAAAATAGTTATTCCACGCTCACGCTCCTGCGCATCGTTGTCCAGATACGCGTCCTGATGGTCCACGCGCCCGAGTGAGCGAATCTGCCCGGTGCTGTAAAGCATGGCCTCAGACAGGGTTGTCTTTCCCGCATCTACATGTGCGAGAATGCCTATTGTAATGTGATTGTTTGTCATTTTCTGCTCCATTTATGCCTCAATCCAAGAACAGAGACACCTGTGGATGTCTCTGTGTCAGCCTTTATATCATAATCTGTTGATTTCCTAAATTATAGCATTTTGTGGTTGGTCTGTCATCTTTTTTCTTGATTGACAGCGGGATATAAAAGGCGCCGCTCAATTGACAAATATTTATTCCATACATATAATGTGATTACGGAAATTTTTGAATGGTATGAAAATAATGCGAGGATAATATGAACAAAAAAGAAGTATTGGAACTAAAACGAAGATTAAAAAAAGACCAGGCAACCTTCAGTCGTCTGGTCGGCTGCTACGTGGACTGCAACCATGAAAAGGTCTGCAAATTCGGTGGCAAATTTCTCACTCTGGAGGAGGATGAATACTACAAATATCTCGAGATTTCAAACAAGGTGCTTTCAGGCACTCTCGGAAACAACCTGCTCAATCTGCAGTTTCCGCTTGAGGAGGAAGAAGTCGGAGGCCGCCAGCAGATTCTCATGGCGCTTCGCGACAGCGAGCTTAATGATGAGACTCTGCTCGATACATACTATGATCTGGTCATCGACACCTACGATGAGGCCGGGAACTACTTGATTCTTTTGTATCTCGACAGCTACGATGTCATGACACGTACAAAGGACAACATCAACGTTGATGAGTCCGAGGAGGTGTACAAATACATGCTCTGCGCCATCTGCCCTGTCACACTTTCAAAGCCGGGCCTTGGCTATCTGGAAAAGGAGCAGCGTATCGGAGCCCGCATAAGGGACTGGGTGGTCGGTGCACCTGAGACAGGCTTTTTATTCCCTGCTTTCAATGATAGGAGCACTGACATACACTCCACTCTTTTCTATACGAAAAACACCAAGGAGCCTCACTCTGAGTTTATGACAAACGGTCTCGGCTGCGGTGTGGAGCGCACAGCTACTGAGCAGAAGATGGCTTTTCATTCAATCGTCAGAAACGTGCTAGGTGCCGAGGACGAGAGCACTGATGACAAGCTGCTTGATATCCAGCAGAATCTGTCCGAGATGGCCGATGACTACGCTGAGACTCACGATGATGACGACGATCCGTTCATTCTCGACAGCGAGGCTATGAACAAGGTGCTTAGTGACTGCCATGTCTCTGAGGAAAAGATTTCACGCATTGAAAAATCCGTCAATGAGGCCTTCGGTGACAAGCCGCCTATCGCAGCCAATGTCATTGATTCAAAGGCTCTTGCAGCTAATGAAATCCGCGTGGAAAAGCTTGCTCTTGAGAGCCAGGTCGGCGATTTAACTCTCGAGCTCAATGAGAAAAATGCGCAGCTTGAGGAGAAGGATTCTGTTATCCAGGAGAAAAATAATCAGATTGAGGAGCGCACCTCACAGCTTCTTGAGAAGCAGGAGGAGATTGATAATTACACTGCCCAAATTAAGACTTATGATGTGGTGCTTCATGTAAAGCCGGAGAAGGCTTCACAGATTCATGCGCAGGTCATCAATGGGGAAAAGTGTCTCGTCATTCCTATGAGGGAGAATGAGAATGCGACCATAAATGGGGTGAATACAAATCTGTAGGGACGCATCATAGGATATCGCTTATGGGGCTTCGTTTTATATGGCTTCGCATATCTAGGCTGTGGATACCGGCCTAGCATGCAGTATATTCCTCAGAAAAATATAAAATCAGCCACGGCAGCATTTGCGGATAGTTTATTGATAGTTTGCTATGAATTGTCGCATCCACATTTTATGGAACGCCGTGGCAGTTTATATTTTTCTTCGGAACACACCGCATACTCTCCGGTAAATTTAGGGTACTTATGCGAAGCAATCTACTATGAGTTTATAAGCCATGTCCGTGGATGCAGAAATGCTCTCCCGAAGCTAACGCTTCCGAGAGGGCGTTTTTGCGCCCGGACAGGCTTTAACCATCAAGTTGCTTATCTTATTTTATTATATAAAAGGGCGTGTGAAAAACACTTCGTTTTCACACGCCCTTCATAATGTTATCACCTATGAAATAATATCCTTTTATAAAGGCACTCTCGTAATACTTACCGGTTTACCAGCTCAGCACCTCATGGCCATCCTCTGTGACGAGTACCATGATTTCCCACTGGGCTGATGGAAGTCCATCGTCGGTGTATACTTCCCAGTTGTTCTTGTCATCTACGTAGATATCGGCCTTGCCCATGTTGACCATTGGCTCGATGGTAAATATCATGCCGGGTGCCATGACCATGTCGGTGCCGCGCTTGGTGTTGTAGCCTACCCACGGATCCTCGTGAAATTCAAGTCCCACTCCGTGTCCACCGATTTCACGCACTACTGTGTAACCGTTTGCAAATGCATGGTCGTGCACCGCCTGTCCCATATCTCCGAGGAAGCCCCACGGCTTTACCTCTTTGAGTCCAAGCTCCACACACTCCTTTGTGACTTCAACGAGCTTTTTCTTTTCAGGGCTTACATTTCCGATACAGTACATTCTTGATGAATCCGAAAAATATCCGTTTAAAATTGTAGAACAGTCTACATTTATGATGTCACCATCCTTTAAGATGACGTCCTTTGAAGGAAATCCGTGACAAACCTGCTCATTTACTGATGTACATACGCTGTAAGGATAACCCTCATAGTTGAGCGGTGCAGGGATGCCACCCATGCTGGTTGTCATATCATAGACTATTTTATCAATCTCTGCTGTGTTCATACCCTCGTGGATATGCTCTCCTATGTAGTCGAGCACTGCGACATTTATCTTGGCGCTCTCCTTGATTCCCGCTATCTGGTCAGGTGTCTTAATGATTGAATGGCTCGGTATCTTATGATGTGCCTCAGCAAGCTTTTCAAGCTTCATATCAAATGCCGCATGACAGGTCTTATATTTCTTTCCGCTGCCACACCAGCAAGGGTCATTTCTTCCAATTTTTGTTGACATAAAATCTTCTTTCTAGTGATCAAGAGTAACGTTTCCCATATCGACTCTTTTCCACACTTTTTCTTTTATTTTATAGTTATTTTTCTCCAGCAGCTTCTTATATCTGCCTCCCGAGAAATCATAATCCGTTATATCTGCATTGTCAAGCCCTGCATATATTTCCTGATATTTCCGGGCTATTGCAGACTTTTCCATGGACGAATAAATATCCTTTTTTTCGACTCCAAGCTTCTTTGCACCATCTATATCAGACAAATCATACCAGAAGTCCTTCTCGGAATTTTTCAAAGCTGCTTTCTCGTCGTCAGTAAGTGTAATGCTCTCTTTTTTGGCCATCTCATAAAAAATCTCATCGTGAATGGCCATGGACATAGCTGCTTTGCGCGCTGCAACACGGACAAATTCACCGTTTGTGTGGATATTCCAATACTTGTTTGGATTATCGGAATCATACACAAGAGCCTGCTTCTCGACATTCATCTCCTCATATGCCACATAAAATGCCATATCGCGCAATGTCAGCTCTTTCCCATTCACGTTAACAGCCACGTCTTCCAGATGCTCATTGTATACAATATTCTGCTTCATATCATGATAATTATATGCATACACGCCGGCTATGACAGCCAGCACTGCAAGTATAATTGTTGTGATGTGTTTTCTTATTTTGCGCAAAGCTTTGCAACCACCTGATTTATGACCTTTCCGTCAGCCTTGCCCTTGAAATGCGGCATGACTGCCTTCATTATCTGTCCTTTGTTTCCTGTTGCGATTACATCCGAAAACTGCTCTGTGAGCTCCTTTTCTACCTCTTCTGCCGACATCATTGCAGGAGCGTACTCCTCAAAGATTGCATATCTGGTATTGTACTCATCAAGCAGATCTGTTCTTGTGGCAGGGCATGTGTCAATCTGCTCCTTCACGGATTTCATTTCCTTAAGGATGACCTTGTTGACAAGATCCTCCGGTATATTGTCTCTGCAGCCCTCATCTATTGCCGCCTTTTTGGCTGCCGATACAAGTGAGGATATAGCATCCTTTCTTACCTTGTCTCTTGCTTTCATTGCTGCAATCATGTCTTTTTGTAATTGTTCCATCTGCATGGCTTGTTCCTCCTGCTTTTCTTACTTTATTTACAGGCTAGCTAGTTCGTTTTGTGCGAATTGGTGCCGTCTATCTCTATAATACACCTTATATGCGAAAATTGCTATCGTTTATTGCAAGGAGTTTTTGACGGTTACTAACATTTGGTCGTTGCGTAAGACGCGGACATGCCACCAACCGCAAGGGGCTCTCAATAAGCGACTAGCGGAGCTGTTTAGAGTCTGTAGAATTATGCACATGGAACCCAGAAATGTCCTGCCATGGACGGCAGGGCAAGGTGTTATGCGCCATGGACGGCGCATAAAAGCCGGTTTCGTCGAACATAGAAAACCATACAGGCATAATTCGTACAGCCTCTTGACAGCATAGCGTTAGCGCATTGAGAGCCCCTTGCGGTTGGTGGCATGTCCGCGTCTTACGCCCCTTACTTTATTGGTAACAATTCAGTACTTTGTGGTAAAAATAAAAAGAGCCGGTAAGTATAATAAATATACTTATCGGCTCCTAACCATCCTATACAAGACGCCGTATAGCAAGTATTGTATGACACTGTACGCTTCTGTTTGCTGTGATTCCTGCCTTTGTGGACTGTGCCTCCACTATAACACCACCACCTGCATATATAGCTACATGTCCCGGATATACCACTACGTCTCCCGGCTGTATATTATCGAAGGATACGGCCTGTCCCACAGACTTAAATGCCTGTGAATATCTCGGTGTGCTGATACCAAAATGTGCATATACCTCATGTACAAAGCCTGAACAGTCTACACCGTTTGTAAGACTGTTTCCACCCCATACATATGGATTGCCCACAAACTGCATAGCGTATGATACTACAGAGCTTCCTGAAACTCCTGTTGAAGCACCCGGGTTCTTTCCACCGCCTGCTGCATAGTCACTGGCAATACTTCCGCCCTTACCGGCTCCACCACCATCATAGCTTGGACTGCTTGATGAGCTGTTCGCTCTGGCAGCAGCTGCTTCCTGCTCCTGAATGATTTTGCCCTGTGCCGTAATGATATTCTGATAATTATCTGCCTGCTGCTGTGCCTGAGCTATCTGGCTTGCATACTGCTCCTTCTGGTTTTCAAGAGCTACTATAGCCGCCTCGACATCTGCCTGCTGCTTCTCATAGTCATCCTGCATGGCTGTGAGCTCATTCATGTCGTTGTCAAGCTTAGTACCAATCTCCTTCACCTGCTCAACTGCTGCCTGATAAGAATCCATAAGAGCACGATCCGAATCATATACATCTGACACGTACTCTATACGATTGAGCATATCTGTGATACCATTTGACTCAATAATTGCTGTCCAGATATTGTCCTCAGCGCTATTTTCATACATGAACTGTATACGCTTCTTCATGGCGTCATACTGCTCCTGCTGCTTTTCCTGAGCAGCTGCAAGATCCTTCTGATTCTGCTCTATCTCTGCCTGTTTATTTGTGATATCTGTCTGAAGCTTCTTTTGTGCTGCAAGAATCTCATCAAGCTTTGCAGATTTATTCTTTATATCATCAGCAGTAGTCTGCTGCTGATCCTTTAGACCATTAATCTCATTCTTCTTATCCTTGAGATCCTTCTCAGCCTGTGACTTCTTCTTCTCTGCATCCTTCTGCTTCTGTGTCTTGGCATATACCTTCTCAAGTCCACTGTTTATGTATCCGCTAAATGTAGTGCCCTCTACTGCCGGTCCTGTAAAAACGAGTGCCGATGTTAACACAGTACATATAGCACGTGTCCATTTCTGATTCATTTTATTCCTCCTGTAATACGACGGTCAGATTGACCTTTCCTTCCACAATTTATGATCAATATACATTCGGTTGTATTATCGCACAAAATGAATCTTTTTTCCACATCTTTTTGTAAATTTACAGAATTTTCCACATTTTATATAATGATATGATTAAAAGGTCAAAAGGTATCTTGCCCCTAATTTATGATTCACATACGCGCTATTATAAGTCTATCATCAGGTTTGATGCTATCTGATGTCAGAGCATTTATTTCCATTATGTTTTCAACAGTGGTGCGGTATCTTTTTGCAATGTCCCACATTTTATCATCCTTCTGCACTATATAGCCAACCAGAGCTGCTTCCTCTTCAGTATCAGACGCTGTTTTTTCCTGCTCCACCGATATTATGACTGACACTTCATCCTGCTGCAGGGCAATAGCGTTTATGCTGACAACACCCTTAATTTCATATTCGCTGTTGTCGAGCAGATTGACCTGCACCTGGTCTACCTGCAGATTTACCTCGCAGCAGGTGTTGGCATCCATGCCGGGTATCTCAACAAACTGTTCAAACGGCACAGAGTCTGTATGCATCTCTATCGGACAGCCATCATCCTCCACAATATTCACACAGTTCACCTGCAATACACCTGACACAATAATTCCTGTGTCTGCATTTTTTATCTGTGCAATAGCGGCCTGCGTCTTTGTACCGCATATTCTTAAAATTCTCTTTTTGCTGTTTTCTCTGTACAACTGCTCCAAAATACGGCATTTTGTGTCATTTTTCATAAGAAGGCTGCATACCTTCATATTTTCAAATACAGGTTTTACCGGACATGATACGCTGTACATGTCATTGAGCACCTCTACTGTTTCCTCACTCCAGACCTTTCCATCCACCGCAAGCGCTGCCTCAATCGAAAGCTGCCTGAGCTCTCCGTCGTAATCATTTTCCGCCTCAACCTGATGCATGGCAGGCTGTGTGCGAAGCCAGGCAATATTTCCGGCATTATCACCCTCGCAGCGTATTTCATTTGAAAATCCCTCCTGCACCTCAAAGCAGCAAATTTCCTGTTCTTCGCTCAGATACACTATACACGCATGGCACTCGCCTGTCAGTGTAATATGGTCACGCTCGTATGTATACTCCAGATTTCTCATATCAACAAGACTTGATATGAGCTTGCATATATTCGGCTTGGTCTTTGGCAAGGTGACCACATTTTTAATTCTGACAATATCCCTTACAACACTGTCAAGCTTAAGCACCTTCATCTGCCCCATAAGCTGCTCCACGTCCTTGTCATCAATCCTTTGTGCAACCTCAAGATTTTCTTCCCTCTCTCCATAAAGCTCCGCGCTTATAATGCCTCTGACCGAGAGCTTTCGCGAATTAATAACCCCAACCGTAAGCTCATCAAGCCCGGTATACACACGAACCGTATCCTTCTCGCAGACTCCTTGAAGAACAAGCTTCTCCTGAAACGGTATTGCATCCTTTATATGCTCCACTCTGTTTCCGCCGATATTTTCATCCGGCTCATCGCCTTCAAAAACTTCCTCTCTCGTATACAGCACTTCAAATTCAATGCTTCCACTTATCCAGATATTCTCGCCTGACGCTTTTATCTCGTCAATCTTTACCTGCCCGTTCTGACAAACCACTTTGGAAACATCAGGCTTGTTGTCCTTTATGACATAATCCCTGTCGAAGCCAACCTGCGACATATCCTTTACCTTTTCTATGCATTGTCTGATTTTTTGTGTAATTAATTCCATAAAAAATACCCCACTTCAAATATGTATATAAAATACATATTCAAGATGGAGTAACTTTATGCAGATGCAAATATTTAAATTCATGATCATTATAAAAGATGTAACATCTTTACATCATGATACTAGCAAAGCTGCATCCTTATATCTTTTGTAATCACATCAGTGTAGGAGAAAGATAAGAGCTGTGGCGGATTCTGCTCAAACTCATCATCTATCAGAACCGTAAACACACTTGGGTATGCCTGCTGAATAACACCCTCCTGAATGTCAACCTTGTTGCGGCCGAGATCCTGCTGGATTTTTACCCTGTTGCCACACTGCTGGTGAATCGATGCTCTGACTTTTCTAATTTCTGTCTGTTCCATTTTAAGCCTCCTTATTGTGGATATGCCCACTGGCACATAACTATAGTCCTCATGGTAACCAGTATTGTAACGACGGTGTCATATATATGAAATCAATCTCTGTATAAATATAAAACAGGTCAAATTAATCAACAATTATATCAATCAATATATTTGAATATATAAATATGTCACCACAATATCTAGTAACTTTACTATAGCAAAGTATCGCAGTGATAGCAATAGGGCATTAGTACTGATTGTCAGTTTTTTCGCAACTTTTAACACAATTTACGAAATTTTCACTCAAACACAACAGGCATTTCACTCAATTCCGTCTTTATTACTATATACGGATAACTCGCCTGATTGCTGACCTTCTCGCCCTTATCCGGGGCTATCAGACGCGTATCAAAATACATTGCCTTATCCTTAACATAAAACTGGTTAACCGTAATACTGTAGCCACCTGTCTCCTTTGTGCCAAAGCCTTCCGCTATGTATAAATATTCATCATCCTTGTACGTCAGCTTCATCGCCTTTGCCTTGTTTTCATTTATCTGCTTTTTAAACTCCTCCGGGATTTCATCCCCGCAGATCACCGTGTACTCAACCATCCTGTCACTCTCCGTGCCTGAAATATTTGCGCGGCAGCCCGAAATCACTGTCGTTTCCAATATAACAAGCACACCTGCAGCCACCACCAGAATTTTTCTCAATTTTTCTGACATTTTTTCCTCTCTTTCTTATCATATCGCTTATGATATGATATAATATCAAATATTGAACTACAATTTATATAGAGTATGAAAAAGAGAGGTCAAATATGCGTTCAGTTTTAATCGTAATATTCGTATTTTTCTATCTGTTGCTCGGTCTTCCGGTGCTCGGAGCCATGTGGATAATACACAAATTTGCCCCGGCATGGGCCGATATGACACAGCTTCGCCTGGTACAGTGGGCTTTCCGTGTCATCATATTCCTAAGCGGAGCAGACATTGAATTTATAGGGGAGGAAAATGTGCCAAAGGACGAGGCTGTACTATATATAGGAAATCACCGTAGTTTCTTTGACATCATAATCACCTACTCCAGATGTCCACGCCTGACCGGCTACATCTCAAAGCAGAGCATCACAAAAATACCGGTGCTGGGTCTTTGGATGAAGCGCCTGCACTGCCTGTTTTTGGACCGCGATGACATCAAGCAGGGACTAAAGGTTGTGCTTGCAGCCATAGATCAGGTCAAATCCGGCATCAGCATATGTGTATTTCCTGAGGGCACACGCTGCAAAAACAAAGATGACCTGACAGATGTACAGTCTTTCAAAGAAGGTACTTTCAAGATTGCCACAAAGAGCAAATGCAAGATAGTGCCAATGGCAATCATGGGAACAAATGAAATATTCGAGGATCACCTTCCATGGGTCAAAAAGAGGCATGTGGTTATCCGATACGGCACTCCTATTGATCCGGCATCACTCAGTAAAGAGGAACAAAAGCATCTCGGAGCTCATTGCAGAGAAGTGATCGTGGATATGCTTAAAGAAATGGTATAGCTGAAAAACCGCCCAGTCGGGCGGTTTTTCATATTTCTTCTTCAAATTCCTTTAAACTATTAAATTTTATTCTCATCAAATATAGTTTACTTCAAAACAAGCACCGAATACGCCGGCAGCTTTGCCGTTCCATCCTTATATGATGGTGCTTTCTTCGTAGTCTGAAGCATTGCAACAGCATCATTTACTCCAAGCGATGACACATCCACACTTGCTTCATCCTTTGATGGATTAAATATAAGCACTGCTTTCTCACCATTGTACTCTCTTGTGAATATACACACATTATCATTTGACAGATCCTTTTCAAAGGTATTTGTACCTCGTGCTATCTCCGGGAAAGCATTTCTTATTGATATTGTCTGCTTCACAAAGTTGTAAATAGAGTATGGATCCTCCATCTGCTTATCCAGGGTATCATATGTCTGCTCGGTTTCTTCTGCATTCTGAGGTCCCACACACATTCCCTTAGCTTTTGAATCCCCGCTCCATCTCATGGCAAGACGTTTCGTCTCATCATTGGCTGTGCCTCTCATGCCGATTTCCTCTCCATAATACAGAAAAGCATTTCCGGGCATAAGAAGATTCATAGCCTGCGCCATCTTGGTTTTCTCCTCGGCATTATCTCCGTTGTAGTATCCTGCGCTGCGTCCCATATCATGATTTGTATAAAAAGGTGCATCAATGTATGAGTCTGTATACTTCTTTATCTCATTTTCCACATCAACCAAAGCATTGCCGTATGTGCTGGCACCATGATTTGCTGCACCATTTAACACCTTTCCAATATATCCATCCTGCTGTGAAAAATCAAAGTTGAACATACTGTCAATTCCGCTCTTATAATACTTCGCATACTCTCTGTATGTAGTCCAGCCCTCACCAACCATATAAGCATCGGCCTTTTTGCTCTTCACATTGTTTACAAGCCATGTGAGGTCATCTATAGTCTCAATCTGGTTATTATTATTGTAATAAATCACAGCATCCAGTCTGAAGCCATCCACACCGCGGTCAAGCCAGAAGGATGTAACCTTGTCAATCTCCCCTCTTACAGCTTCGCTCTGCAGGTTAAGGTCAGGCATGCTGTCTACAAACTGTGACTCGTAATACCAATTCGTGCCAGGCAGCTGGTTGTAGCCTCCGGCATTGGTTTTGCTAAAATTATAGTAATCAACATAAGGACATTCCGAAGAATCCGGCTCTGCCCCATCAGGAAGCGACTTGATATAATCAGCAGCCGCCTTAAACCATGGATGCTCGTTAGATGTGTGATTTATTACAAAGTCAATAATCACATTGATGTTTCGCTTGTGACACTCCGTAATAAGCGCATCAAAATCATCCAAAGTACCATACTGTTTGTCAATATTCATATAATCCGTAATATCATACTTGTGGTATGAAGGAGAAGGCATAATAGGCATCATCCAGATTTCATTGCAGCCAAGTCCTTCGATATAGTCAAGCTTCTCTGTAAGTCCCTTTAAATCTCCAATGCCGTCACCATCACTGTCAAAAAAGCTGTACACGAACACCTCATAGCAGGTTCTGTAATTGTCCTGAATCACATTAGGATCATTTTTCGCATTCATCTGCTCCATAGCAGAAGGCTTGTACTCCTTCTTTGCTGTCGTCTCGGTATTCTTTCCACCCGCAGCGCATCCCGCAAGCATCGACACCGCCATAGCTGCCGTCAATGCCACAGCAGTCAACCTGCCCGCCAATCTACTCACAGCCCTGCCGACCATATTGCGGCCGCCTATTTTATTATTAATCATACGCACTCCTTTTCTTATTTTCTAAACTAAATTCTCACATCTTCCACAAAGTAGCAACAAACTTAGCACACGGTACCCTCCAAGCCGGAGGGTACACAGTGTGTTCCGAAGAAAAATATGAACTGCCACGGGGTACCATGCCCCACAAACAAGCCACACACCTCATCTCTCCAAATCCAAGCAGCGAAGAAAGCCCGTGGCTGACTTCATATTTTCCTGAGGAATATACTGTGTGCCACACCGGCACCACACAACCTGAAAGTGCTAAGTTTGCCACACACCCCCAAAGTTTGCCACAACCCAATATAAACCAAAAGCCGCCGCACAAAAGTGCAGCGGCCTAAATAAAACCAAATTAGCCTTTGACAGCTCCTGTAAGTCCATCCACGTAGAATCTCTGCATGATGACGAAAAGTATTGAGATAGGTATTGATACAATAACTGCAGCAGCAGCCCATCTTGTGAACCATCCGTTTATAAACTCTTTCTCAAGCATGTTGTAAAGAAGAAGCGATACTGTCCAATACTTGTCGTTTGGACCAACGATAACCTTTACAAATACGAAATCGAGCCATGGAGCAAGGAATGCTGTAAGCACTGTATATACTACGATTGGCTTACTGAGTGGCAGGATAACCTTGTAAAATACCTGGAACTGTGTACATCCGTCAAGGATGGCAGCCTCTGTAAGAGACTTAGGCACAGTATCAAAGAATCCCTTTGCGATATAGAAGCCTACTCCCGATCCTGCTGAGTATATGAGGATCAGTGAAAGACGAAGTACGCTACCCTCTGTAAGTCCGATAGCCTTTAAGATAAAGTATACGGCAACCATTGACATGAAAGCCGGGAACAATCCAAGAATCATAGCCAGATTCATGAAAGGCTTACGCAGCTTAAATCTCAGTCGTGACATACAATACGCAACAGAAAGTACAAATACTGTTGAAATGATGCATGAGAACACTGATATAAACAGTGTATTAAAAAATGCTCTCGGGAAGTTCAACAGTGTAGTCTCTGTGAACAGTCTCGTATAGTTGCTAAATGTAAGGCTATGTGGGAAGAAGTACTTTGTATAAGCACCACTCTCAGCTCTAAAGCTTGTCATAATAATCCAGAAAATCGGGAACAGCCATACTACAGCAAGTATTCCAAGAATGATATGAACAAGGGAATTCTTTGCTACTTTCTTAGCACGTCCGGCAGACATAGGTCTTTTTGCTTTTGCTACACTACTCATTACATGAATCCCTCCTCATCCTTGTATGATTTTGTATTTCTGTATGTAACAAGCGCTACGATAGAAAGTACAATGAATGTGAGGATACCGATAACGGCACCGATATTGTACTCCTGATTATCAATAGTCAGCTTGTACAACCACGTAACCAGAAGGTCCGTCTTTCCTGCACTGTCTCCGACAGGTGTAGGCTTTCCTGCTGATAACAGGTAGATAACGTTGAAGTTATTGATATTCCCTGTAAAGGTTGTAATCAGATTCGGCGTCATGACAAACATCATGTACGGCATGGTGATCTTAAAGAAGGTAACAAATGCATTTGCGCCGTCCACCTTTGCCGCTTCGTACAGCTCTGCAGGAATATTCTTCAAAATACCGGTTACTGCAAGCAGCGTATAAGGAATGCCGACCCAGAGGTTAATGACAATAACTGTCACTCTCGCCCAGGTTGCATTGGTCAAAAACGGCAACGGTCCAACACCGAACAGCTCCTTTAACAGCAGATTGATTACACCGTGCTCCTGGATCATGGTGTTGACTACCAACAGGGATACAAACTGAGGCACAGCGATAGTCAGCACGAAGATAAAACGCCAGAAGGCTTTGAACTTCGTCCCCTCCCGGTTGATGATGATCGCCAGGATAATACCAAAGATATAGTTTAAGAAGGTTGCAAAAATAGCCCAGATGATCGTCCAGCCAAGCACCTTCCAGAAGGTCTCTCCAAGTGCTCCGCCTGCATTTAATACTCTGGCAAAGTTCTGGAAGCCTATCCAGTCAAACAGCTGACCTGGCGGCAAATGATCTCGGTCATAATTGGTAAATGCCATCAGGATCATAAATACCAGAGGCATTACCGTAAACAATATAATTCCCAGGAACGGGAAAAACAGGAAGAGCTGATACATCCTGTTATCTTTCAAGTCTTTTAAAATCTGGCCGAAGGTAATCGGCTTCTTTCCTGCTTCCTGTGCTTTCTGTGCAATATAGGAGGAGCGGATTGCACCTCTCCACAGCAGGATAAATCCAATTGTCACAAAGATCGTAATAACACCATAGAGCAGGCAGAGCTGGGAGTTATCGCCTGTCGCATACTCATAAACCTGTGTTGCTTCATTGAAAACCTTTTTCTGTGTTTCGGTACCCAGCGTAACGAAATTCTGCAGAGCCTTTGCCCCGAAGAAAACCATATAGAGAATATATGCAAGTTCTCCTGCCAGGAACAAAAGTCCCTGTATGATCTGTTTTCTTGCAAGATTGCCAGCGCCCATGATCAGACAGGTCAGTTTTGTAAAAATATCACCTTTTCGAATTGCTTCAGATACCGGTATCACATCCGGAAATTCAGAAGCTTTTTTCTTTTTCCCAAAAGCTGCCATCGTATTCTTCCTTTCCCTTATACATTTTCAGGCAGACACTGTGTTATCCCAAAATGTCCGTTTCTGAAAGAAAGGCTTCACCGGAAGATCGGGTGAAGCCTTAAAATCAAGCCAGAGTCTTAATCCAGAGAACCGCCTGCATTTACGTTTGCAATGAAAGTGGTCAGCTTATCCTGTGCATTGTCGTGGTTAACCTCACCAGCTACGATTGCTTTACCGAATGCTTCTGCGGGGCTCCACCAACCGTTCATCTCAGAAACCAGAGGCTGAGCAACAGAAGTGTTGTTTACAGTATCAGTAATAGCGTTTAACATTACATCGTCGATACCGGTAGAATCCAGCGGAACTACACCACGAACCTCATAACGGATCTTCTGGCAGTCAGCGTTGCCAAGATATACAGCCAGTGCAACTGCAACGTCCATGTTCTCGCAGGTAGGATTTACACCAATTGCCTTGGAGCCTGCATAAGACTTCATTGTGCCTTCATAATCGCCAGCCTTGAAGGAAGGAAGCTGTGCACATGCGAAGTTGTCGCCCAGAGCTTCTTCAATTGCTTCACGATCCCAGGAGCCGCTAAAGAATGCACCCAACTTGCCTTCGGTAAACAGGTTGATTGCCTTACCTGCTTCTTCGTTGGCCTGGTTTGTGAATTTCGGATTTGCAGCAAGGTCAATCAGGTAA
>ERZ840371.892-NODE-892-length-34312-cov-5.498526_pt1 | contig 34312 bp, 31 predicted proteins | sample MGYA00519937_ERZ840371 | MGnify/ENA primary metagenome ERZ840371 (study PRJEB31850, sample SAMEA3708873) | human gut metagenome | biome: human gut; feature: human-associated habitat; material: faeces | place: China | collected 2014 ... | reverse complement strand
CCCGCTCAGCGGGGTCTGCGAGTCGTGCATCGAGTTTACCGAGCCGTTCGACGTGACGGTCGTCGTCATGCCCCACATGGCCGATGCCGCCGAGCCGATGCGGATCTCCTTGCCCTCCATCGAGCCGAGCTTCTGCGAAATGCCCATCTGCTCGATCTGCCGACTGCCGCCCGTCTCCTGCCATACCGAGAAGATCACGCCGGCGGTGTAGGCGAAGAGCATCACGCCGAAGATCCATGCCGCGAGCCTGCGGCGTCGGATGTAGAAACCGAAGGCCCACACCATCGCCATCGGGAGAATCAGGATCGACCAGCACTCCAGTATGTTGGTGAATGCGTTGGGGTTTTCGAGCGGGTGCGCCGAATTGGTGCCGAAGTAACCGCCGCCGTTGGTGCCCAGCTGTTTGATGGGGACGATGGCCGCCGCAGGACCCTGCGAGATGACCTGTTCGCCGCCTTCGAGCGTCGTGAGCGTCTGCCTGCCGTCGAACGACATCGGCGTCCCGTTGATGATCAGCAGGATGCCGACCGCGAGCGACAGCGGCATCAGGATGCGGGTTACGCTCTTGGTGAGGAAGACCCAGAAGTTGCCGATCGTTTTCGTGGTTTTGGCGGCCAGCGCCTTCATGACGCCCGCCATGGCGGCCATGCCGCAGGCGGCGGTGACGAACTGGAACAGCATGATGACGAACAGCTGGGTGAAATAGCTCAGTCCCGATTCGCCGCTGTAATGCTGCAGGTTGCAGTTCACCATGAACGAGATGCAGGTGTTGAACGCCAGATCGGGCGACTGTCCGGGGTTGCCGTCGGGATTGAGCGGCAGCCAGCCCTGACATACCAGCAGGAGCATGCCCCAGAAGAACCAGAAGAGGTTGACCGTCAGCAGGGCCTTGAGAAATTGTTTCCAGTTCATCTCCTGCATGGGGTCGATGCCGCAGATGCGGTAGACGAACCGTTCGACGGGAGCCATGAAGTCGAGCCATGTGCGCTCCCCTTTGTATACTTTGGCAATGTAGCGTCCCAGCGGATAGCAGAGTATCACGAGGGCGGCCCATTGCAGTATGACGCCTAAAATTTCGCTATTCATTTATTATGGGTTTTCAGAGTCCGACAATCAGAATTTTTCGGGTTTTACGAGCACGTACATCAGATAGACGAATCCGGTGATGCTCAGAATAAGCAGTCCTGTAAACATTTTCCATCAAATTTTTTCAAACCAATCGACACATTTGTAATAGAACCAGTAGCAGAGCGCCCCCAAGGCGCAGAGCGCGAGGAACAGTACGATTCCGTTCATCTCATTTTCTTTTTTGAGTTAGACAACAATTTCGCAAAACCGCAAATCATCCGGCATAGCAGAGCCATTGCGCCGCAGAATATCAGTATCAGGATCACGATTGCCATATCGGTTTATTTGGGTTTTGCCGGATAGCATACGAAGGGGATGCCAAAACCTCGGTTTCGGATCTATTGTGTTGATAACGAATGGAATGTCGGTCGGGAACGTGTGCCGAAAACAACGGCCGCCCTATCAAAATGATAAGGCGGCCGTTTCAGAATGATAGGCTTGTGCGGGAGCGTCAGGACTTCAGACCGTAACTTTCGAGTTTGCGGTAGAGCGTGGCGATGCCGATGCCCAGCAGGCGGGCCGCTTCGGCCTTGTTGCCTGCGGCGTATTCGAGTACCTTGAGGATATGGTGCCGTTCGAGGGCGTCGAGGGCCATCGAATCGGGGGCTTCGTTCCGTCCGGCTCCGGTTTGGAATTCGGGCGGAAGCGTATCGGCCGTCAGCGTGCCGCCCTCGGCCATGATCATGCTCCGTTCCACGATGTTGCGCAGTTCGCGGACGTTGCCGCGCCACGTGTGGCGTTCCAGCGCGGCGATATAGGCGTCGTCGATTTTCTCGATCCGCTTCCCCATCTTGGCCGCGAACTGTTCCGCGAAATGGCGGGCGTACTCCGCGATGTCCTTTTTGCGTCCGTTGAGCGACGGCAGCTGAATGCGGAACACCGAAAGCCGGAAAAAGAGGTCTTCGCGGAAATTGCCGGCGGCGATCTCCTTTTCGAGGTCGCGGTTGGTGGCGGCGATGATCCGCAGATCGACCTTCGTCGGACGGGTTTCGCCGATTTTGATGAATTCGCCGCTTTCGAGTACGCGCAGCAGCTTGGCCTGCAGCTCGACGGGCATTTCGCCGATTTCGTCGAGAAACAGCGTTCCTTTGTCAGCCTCCTCGAAAAGCCCTTTCTTGTCTTTCGAGGCGCCCGTGAAACTCCCGGCGCGGTGCCCGAACAGTTCGCTTTCGAGCAGCTCCTTGGAGAAGGCCGAACAGTTGACCGCCACGAACGACTCCTTGGCGCGGGGACCGGCATGGTGTATCGCCTGCGCGAAGACCTCCTTGCCGGTTCCGGTTTCGCCGGTGAGCAGGACCGAGGTGTTCGTCGCGGCGACCTTGCGCGCCAGTGCGACGGCCTGCCGGAGAGCTTCCGACGAACCGATGATGCGGTCGAACGAATGTTCGTCGGAGAGTTTCTCCTCGAAGCGGGCCAGCCGGCGCTGCATCTGGGCTTTCTCTGCGGCCCGGCTCAGCAGCGGGAGTATCTTGTTGTTGTCGTCGCCTTTGGTGATGTAGTCGAACGCTCCGTTCTTGATGGCCTGCACGCCGTCGGGGATGTTGCCGTAGGCCGTCAGCAGAATCACTTCGGCCGACGGCGCCGCCTCCTTGATCTTCCCGACCATCTCCACGCCGTTGCCGTCGGGCAGCTTGACGTCGCACAAAACAACGTCGGGATCGTACTGCCGGAGCATTTTGAGACCTGCGGCGCAGTCGGGGGCTTGTGCGACCTCGTAACCTTCAAGCCCGATGATCCGGGCCAGAAGTCCGCGCAGCTGTTGTTCGTCGTCGATAATCAGAATCTTCGCCATATGTTTTTTTCGGTGCGGTCACGGGATGAGAGGGACCGCATTCGGGGCAAATATACGCATTTATCGTTTTTTTCGAGACCGGACCGGATTTATTTTGTCGGACGGACGATGCGGCGCGGATTGCCGGAGTGTGGCGTTCCGGGTGGATAATGTTGCAGGAAAGCGGCGTGAAATTGCGCAATTTCAGCCGGTTATTCGTATCTTTGGGGTGCAATTACGAAATCCCGCAATGAGGAAGCTTTATTTTCTGTTCATGCTCCTGCCGGCGTTGTCTTGGAGTGTCGCCCTGAGGGCGCAGCGGCTCGGCATCGAGGTCACGCCTGCGTGTCCGACGGTATTTCAGGAGTTCGAGGTGGCATACACGGCGGACCGTGAGATCGAGTCGATCGCGCCGCCGCGCTGGGGCGCTCTGACGCTGGTCCGCGAATTGGGACGGTCGCACGGCTCGCAGCTGTCGGTCGTGAACGGCGTCCGGACCGACTCCGAACTCTTCTCTTACCGCTACCGGGTCCGTTCGCGCGTGAGCGGCGAGGTCTTCGTGCCGGGAACGACAGCCGTCGTCGGCGGTCGCGAATGCCGTTTTGAGCGGAAAAGGATTACGGTGCTTCCCGATTCGGCGCATTGCGAGCCGCAGTGCCGGCTGGAACCGGACTCGGCGGCTATGGCGGCCATGGGCGGCTGTATCGTCCGGCTGGTCTGCGATCGCAAGCCCGACAAGGCCGATCCGGTGCTGGTGCTGGACGATACGGAGACCTGCACCCCGTTTTCGACCGCTTATTCCGGCAGGAACGGGCGGGAAGAGTGTATTTACCGATACCGGATCGACGTGGACAATTCCGGAAAACATATCCTCACGCCGCAGTTGTCGTTCGGCGGAAAACCGTTCGAAGCCCCCTCTTACGTCGTCTGGCTGAAAGGCGAAGCCGGTCCCGAAGGTACTGAACCTGCGACGCCCGGCCGGAGGCGGATCGTATATGCTTTTGCGGGCGTGCTCCTTTTTTTGTGGACGGCGATTTTCGTGCGCGATCATGCACCCGCCGCAGGCCGTAACGCCGTCGTTTCCCGCTTCTCGTGGCAGGTGTATTTCGTCGTGGCGGCCGCCCTGCTCTTTATCGGGTTTTGCGGCCTGCTCATCTGCGGTGCCGTCCGGGCGGAGGGAGCATCCCGGCTGCCGGTTTACGGCGTGACGCTCCTGATGCTGTTCTGTGTCTGCTGGCTGGTGTTCGGGGAGCTGAGACGCTCGGCCGTGAGATTGCGTATCGACGGCGACACCCTTGCCGTCACGTCGTTCGCGGGACTGGGATTTACGCGCAGATACGATCTGAAAAGTTTCGACGCCATCACTTCGACGATACTCGTCAGCCGGGGCGGCGCGTACGAATACCGCTATCTGATGAAGGCCGGCAGGCGCGTCGTCCGCGTCTCCGCATTCTATCTCAAAAACTATGACGGATTGTGCGAAGCGTTGTCGGAGCACTGCGTTTACAAGGGCCGCCGGCCGATGAATCTCTGGCTCGAAATGAAGGAGATTTTCCGCTGAGCGGACTTGCACCGCGGGAAACCCTGCGCACCCGGCCGGGACGCGGATACGAAAAAGCCGGACCTTTTCGAAAAGGTCCGGCTTTCCCGTTTGCCGTCGAGGGTCAGGACTCGGCGTCGGTTTTCGAATATTCGGAGAATTCGCAGCCGAAACGCTCTACGAGCATGTTGTCCATCTCGTCGGCCCGCAGTGCGAGTCCGACGATGTTTTTACGGATTTCGTCTTCCGATTCGTCCGTGATGTCGGCCAGATGGATGCGGTAGGCGATGTAAATCTGCCGGCCTTCGATTCCCAGCTTGTAGGGACCGAAGTCCTCGCTGAGCATATAGTCCAGTACGTTTTCCACCTCCTTCTTCGGCAGCAGGTTGATCGGCGAGGTCGAGAAGAGGTAGTTGCCGTCGTATACGAAGATGCGGATTTCGGAGCTGCCCTTGTGGAAGAGCCACGAGTCGTATCCGTCGCGCGCAAGCACCGGATTGACGCCCATTTCCCGAATCGCGCTTTCGACGAATCCGCCCAGCGGCGAAAGCTCGCGCTCGTCGAAAACGCCTTCGGGCAGCTTGTCGCCGCACGAGGGGCAGAACTCCTCTTCCTCGCAGATCAGCTCCTCGCAGCTGCCGCACTGCACTTGGAATGCCGTGCGGTCCAGCTCGCCGAGCGATTCGAGCAGGCCGTGGAGCGTTTCGACGCGGATGCCGAAGCCCATGTTGTCGGCCTGCGTGAATTTGCTGACCGTCACGCCTACCACCTCTTCCGCGTCGTTCAGGATCGGACCGCCTGAGTTGCCGGGGTTCACCGCGGCGTCGGTCTGGATGTAGTATTTGCCGTCCATCAGCTGTTTGGGCGACGATACCGAACCTTCGGTGATCGTGAAGGGCATGCCGTAGGGGTATCCCGCGACGTATACCTTGCGGCCGATGGTAAGCGAGTCGTCCGCTGCGAGCGTCATTTCGGGCAGCGCCGAGAAGTCGCCTTCGGCGGCCAGCAGGGCGATGTCCAGCGCCGGATTGACCAGCACGACCTTCGCCAGATAGGGATTGCGGTCGTTGTCGTGTACGGCGACGGTGCGGTACCCTTCGACCACATGGTAATTCGTTACGAAAAGATCGTAATTTTTCAGGTAGAAACAACTGCCGGAGCCGCCTGAGTGGGTTACTTTGAATACCGACCTGTAGATATTGTTATGTTCCATGGATATACGGATTTTGAGCTGTTATTTTTGTTGTCCGAGTGCCTGTTCCATCATTTTCTGCTGGAATTCCTGCGCCAGACGCATGTATTCGGCCATGTCGCCCTTCATCAGCGCCTGCTGCATCGCAGCCTGCATCTGAACGATCTCGCCCTGCATGGCGGCGGCCATCTGCTGTACCTGTTCCACGGCTGCGGCCGCGGCGGCTCCCAGCTCTCCGGTCTCCTCGTCGTCGTCCGTCGTCAGATCGTCGTCCATCACCTTTTCGAGCGCTTCGAACAGAATCTCCGACGCCTCCTCCATCGACTTTCCGGCCGATTTGCGCAGCGCATTGGCGATCACGGCGTTCAGGTCGTCCTGCACGTCGTTGTAGAAGTACATCTCATAGAACTTGTAGAGTATGCGCACCGCGCTCCGTTCGTAGTTCTCCGCTTCGATGGCATCCGCGGCCTCCTTGTAAACCTCCTTGAAATTCTCCTGCACGTTGTTCAGCGACGAGCGGCGTTTGGCCGAAACCAGCGTATCGACGAAATAGAGGTCGCGCGCCAGCTCTTCGCGGGGCATCGCCAGCAGGCGTTCGAGGAACGCCTTGCCTTTGGTCACCAGCTCGGCTACGGGCAGCTCCTTGTCCATGTCGTCGACGGCCTTGTCGAGGTCGTTCATCAGCTGGCCCTGCGGCTGGGCGAAATAGGAAATCTTGTAGAGCGCGATGTCGATCACGTTCCATGAGTAGCCGTATTTGCGTTCCGCCTCATACTCCTTCACGGCTTCGAGCGTCTCGCGGCAGGTCTGCCGCACCGCCTCGTGGATTCGCGTCACCTCTTCCTCGGAATAAGGCGTCACCTGCGGTTCGTAACTGCGCTTGGCGCCGAATTTGGCGCAGAATTCATCGTCGTAGCGGTCGCCGATATGGCAGATGTTGCGCAGGATGAAATAGAGCTTGTGCGGATGGCTCTGCGAGAGCGAGCACACGTATTCCATTTTCAGCTTGTCGCCCTCCTTGCGGAAGCGCGGCAGCATCAGCCGGTTGATGTTCAGGTCGGCGACCTGACGCAGCATGGCGACGCGGCCCTTTTCGGGCAGCTCCAGAAAGTCCGCGCTTATGTGCAGCTTCCCCTCCCCGATGCGGATGTTTACCAGAATCGAACCGTGGGGAATATGGAATTCCGTACCTTCGGCGTTGCCGTATTTCGTGCGGAATTCCGGGTTCAGGTGATCGAGCAGCAATCGGAACGCTTCGAGGTGTTTGCCCTCGTTATAGTTGTCGATAGCCTGCTCATAGGCCTCCGTATTGACTTTGCTCTGCGTGGAGTTCAGTACCGGAGCGACGAATGAGTGTGTAGTTTTCATAGTTTTGGTATTATCGGAATGTCCCGGCGGGGCATCGGGATATAAAATTAGAAAAAAAACGGGATATTCCCCGTTTTTCCCAGACGAAAATCTCAATTTTCTTCGATCGTGAGCGTGCCGTCCGGCCCCACGGTCACTTTGGCTTCGTAATAAATGTACGAGGTTTTGCCGGCGCTGCTCTCCGTTTCCTTGCCATCTTCGGTGAAGCGGACGATGAACGAGGTGTGCTGTTGGCCCGGTTTGCGGTTGCGGTTGAATGCGGAATTGCCGGCCGGAACCTCCTCCTCGATTTCGTAGCGGCCTACCGATTTGTAGGAGTGTCCTTCGGGAAGCATCGTTTTTGCTTGGGCGATCTGGGCGGCGATCCGGGCGGGATCGAGTTCCGACAGGTCGATGCCGACGGTCGTTTCGTATTCGGGAGCTTCGAACGTGCTCTGTACGTCGCGCAGGTCGGTGGGCGCCAGACCGTTCATGTAGTAGCTCTGGCTGAATGCCCGGTTGTCCCTGTTCACCAGTTTCACCGTCACGAGGAACAGGTTGTCGGAGAGCGTTTCTCCCTCCATGATCGAAAGCGAGTAGATTTTGAATTTGTCGGTGTCCACGCTCTTTTTCGTCAGTTCGATGGCCTTGGCGTAGCTGGCTTCGGCGTCGGTCGGATAACCGGTCAGGGTGGAACAGGACGGGATCGTTGCGGCAGCGGCGACGGCTGCGGCGAGGAGTCTGATAATTGGGCGCATTGTCGTATTGGTTTGAGTTTTTTTTTATACGGTAAGTTTCAGCGGCGCAGGCTTCCGTACGTCGTGTTTGCGGACCGTCCGGAATTGCTGGCCGGCAATGCTATTTGTCGAAAATGGACTTGAACGCATCGAACGCCTCCGCGTTTTCGAAAAACGCGCCGCGGATGACGTGATGGTCGGCGGGCAGCGAAATTTTGAATTCGTTTTCCTCCTCGTCGAATTTGGTGTATTCCACCTCCGAAAGCAGGAACGACTCGTTGACGACCTCTTTTTTCCGGACGACGGGAATCGTCACCTTGCCGCCCTCCACGGTGATCTCGCCGCCTTGGGCGATGAGTTTGCGGGCCTGCATGATTTCGCGGACCGTGAATGCCAGCAGCGCGAGACCGCCGATCACGAAGATGATCGTGACGGCCGTCGGGCCGAGGATGCGCATGCGGCCGATGCGGATGCCGAAAGGATAGGCCAAAGGTACGACGACCATGCCGGCGCCGATGGCCAGCGAAGAGACCGAGCCGCTGAATGGATTGCTGGGTGTGTAATTGAATTTCTGCATTTTTTATGAATTTGGAATTGGTAGATCTTGCCGGCGCTGCTCTCCGTATGTTCTGCGGGAGCCGGACTGCGGGGCTTTTGCCGTGTGCAAAGTTAAACGCCCCGCGGTTATTTGCGGAGGTTTGCAGGGGGATATCGGAATGTACAGGGCGTTCTTCAACAGGCTGACCGCCTGCTGTTTCCATTCGTCGGGTCCGGTTGCCGGGGGTATATTTTACAGCCGCGACAGGATCTCCTCCAGCGTCGAACCCTTTGCGGAAGCCAGTTTCTCGGTGCGGATGCGTTTCAGCCGTTTTTTCACCGAATCCTTTTCCAGACAGACGACGCTCGCGATTTCGGCCTGCGACAAATGCATGCGCACCATGCAGCAATAGCGGATGTCCTCCTCGTTCAGCGCCGGGAATTGCCCGCGGAGACGGACCGTGAAGTTGTCGAATACGGCGTCGGCATGTGTGAAGATCGTCTTCCAGTCTTCGTCCGACATGCGGCATTTTCTGGCCTCCCCGCCCTGCCGGACCTGCGCGATGAAGCGGCTGTTGAGCTGGCGGAAAAAGGTCGTGCGCAGCTGCTCCTCCTTGCGCCGCATGGCGTCGAGTTCGTTTTCCTGCCGCAGGATGCGCCTTTGCTGGGCGAATTCCCGCAGTTTGGCGCGGTGCCACATGCGCAGTCCCAGCCATGCGCCGAGCAGCACGAGCGCCGCGCATGTCAGAATCGTCTCGTAGACGATGCGTTCGCGGTGCTGTTTCTGGATTTGCAGGGCGGCGTTCTGGGTTTTGAGCTGCTCGTAACGCCAGAGTTTGCGGATGTTGAGCACTTCGGCGCTGTGCACTTTCTCGTCGATCGAGTCCTTGAGCCGTATGTACTGCTTCAGGGCTTCGAGACTTCTTGCCGCGTCGCCTTTCCCCTCCCATGCGTTCGAGGTGTTGAGCGCCCATAACGCCCGTGAGGTGAGGTGCGTCGTGTCGGCGCACATGCGGCGGGAACTGTCTGTCAGCTCCAGCGCCGTGTCGTAGCGGCCCGTGCGGTTGCAGATGTCGGCCTTGGTGCTCAGCCATGAATACCGGGTCCATGCCGGGGCGTGCCCGAACCCCTTTTCCCAATACTCTTCGGCCTTGCGGTACTCTTTCCGTTTCAGGGCGCTTTCGATCAGCATGGCCCACTTCGGGGAGGTGTTCTCGGTTATGCCCTTCTCTTCGGCGAGCCTGAGCGCCTTGAGCGCATAGTATTCCATGCTGTCATAATTGTCCAGCCCCATATAGGCGTGCGCCATGTCGCCGAGCGATATGCACATCCAGTCGTAACGCTCCATGCTGTCCGCGTAGGCGTACGCCTGCTGCGCATGACGTATCTTCTCCTCGAAGAGATGCTGCTGGCCGCAGAATACGCCGAGCCAAGTCTCCACGACGTAACGCCGCCGCCACTCCCCTTTCGGGGGCAGCATGTCGCGGCTTTTGAGCAGCAGCGTCATCGCCACCTCCGGCTGCTTTCGCTGATTGGCGATCTTGGCCGCATAATAATAGGCCTTGTGCGCTGCGGCGAAATCGTCGGTGTGGGTGCGGTAATAGTCGAGGGCTACGTCCGAAAGCGTGTCGTCGATCATGTTCTCCCCCGCGAGCCACCGGGCTTGGGTCAGCACCAGCGCATAATGCGCGTAGTTGCGCCGGGAGAGTCTTTTCTCCGGAGCCGGAACGCCCTTCAGAAGCCGTGCGGCGCTGTCAGGGTGCTCCATGACGATCGCTTCGGCGTCGAGCAGAACGCCGGGAACGGGCTGACAGCCTGCGGCTGAGACGCACAGGAACAGGAGGACGGCGAGGCGGATGCGGTGCATGGTCTGTTTCGTGTTATGTGGCTCAGGGTGTCTGCCGTACCGGCTTTTGCGTGCGCAGGAGATGCTTCGTCAGGAACCTGCGCACCGGTTCGTCGTACAGTTTCAGGCACAGGTATGCCAGCAGCACGGACCCGATGACCAGCGCCGCTGCGCCGGGCAGCGATTGCGCGAAGGTCAGGTTCCCGTTTTTCACCCACGCATAGTACAGATAGATGAACGGATAGTGCACCATGTAGAGCGGATACGATATGTCTCCCATGAATTTGCATATCCTTGCGGTCGTCCTGTCCGTCGTCTTGCCCGACGCTCCGAGGTAGACGAGCAGCGGAAAGGCCAGCGCAAAGCACAATGTGTCGTACAGCCCGTTCATCCAATAGTTTTCCTCTCCGCCGATTCGCGGCACAGCCAGCAGGACGACGACGCCCAGACTGCATATCCAGAACGCCCCCTTTACCTTCACGGGCCTGAATACGCGCGACATCAGCAGTCCCGCCGAGAACGAGAACAACAGCCTCAGGGACCCTCCGGCTATGTTGTCGCCCGTCAGCGAGAACCCCGCGCATATGTCGCCGTAGGGACCCCATACGGCAAACGCCGCCAGTCCGCATCCGGCGAGCAGCACCAGCGCTGCGAGCGCCTTGGTCGGCAGTCTGCGGATGAACAGCGCATAGAGGATGTTGCCGATATACTCGTAAAACAGCGACCAGCTCGGACCGTTCAGCGGGAACATTTCGGTCACGCCCCGGATCTCCATGCCGGGCGTGGCCGGAATCATGCAGGCGTTCATCAGGGTCGCTGCCAGCAGCATCGTCACCGAGACTTTCGAGACGTCCCATACGGAGCAGCCCTGAAAGTAGAACATGACGGCCCCGATCACCGCGCCGATTACCACCATCGGATGCAGACGGATGAACCGTCGCGTGACAAACTCCCTTACCGTCATTCGTTTCCACCGGTCGTCGTAGGCGTAGCCGATCACGAACCCCGACAGGATGAAGAAGAAATCGACGGCCAGATAGCCGTGGTTGATTCTCTGATCGACGTGACTTGTCGCAAAGGCTTCGAACACGTGAAACCAGACGACCATCAGCGCCGCTACGCCGCGCAATCCGTCGAGTATGTTGTAGTGGGGTTTCGTATCTGCAAATGCCGCCGCAGAGACTTTTGTTTCCGACATGGGTGGTTGTTTTTGCTGTTGTTTGGGTTGAATTGGCTTTTTACAGGATGCAAATATACGAAAAGTGCGGTTCAAATCGGTCATGAACCCCACTTTTCATCTCTTCTGCCGTATTTCGCCGGCTTCGCCGCCCGCCTGCCGCCCGCTTTCGCTGCCGGTTTTGCTGCCCGCTTCCGCCGTCCATCTCCGCCCGCCCGCTTCGCGTCCCTGCCCGGCCCGTTCCCCGTCGCCTGCTCCGCTCTCTACCCTGCCCGCCCCCGCTCAACTTGCCGGGCTTCCGGTCTCCTCCTCCCCGTCCCGCAGGGCCAGCTGCTCCAATACCGTCATCACACGGTCCGTCAGGGCCGCCATCGTCCGCTCGTCGTTGTAGCCGGACAATTCCGCGTCCGTGCACCCGTCGGGAAACGCCATTGCCAGCAGTTTGGCGCTCAGCAGTGTCAGGTAGATGAGCGGAATGACCGGCGCCGTGCCCATCCCGTCGCTCCGCACCGTGATCCGCTGCTGCGGAACCGCCAGACGCCCCGGTTTCCGGCCTTTCTCCCCGGCGTTCCAGAGCACGTTTTCCTCGGCCTGCGTGACGTAGAGATTGAACGACGTCTCGTTCACATACTCCGCCCGGTCGGCCCATAGATCGACACTGCAGTCGTCGACCGACGCTTCGGTCTCGACGCCGCAGTCGGGCATGTCGCACATGATCGCCCGGATGATGATGTTCTTGTCGCTTAGCTCCGCCGACCGCAGTTTGCTCAGTGCCGCGGTGCAGATGCCCACCTGCGTTATGTAATAATGGTTGATTGCCCGCAGGGTTTTCTCGAATTCGGGGTCCTCTTCGTTCATCGCGTGGTTTTGGGGTTGAAAAAAGGGGCGGCTCCGACCGAACAAGTGACGCAACTTCACTTTAGGAAGAATTCAATGCGGAGACCGCCCCGGCTGCCAGATTTCAGGGACCGCTTCCGGCGCAATGCCTGCCGGCTGCATCCGGAATGCGGGATTGTATGTGTCGCTCAGAGAACCTTATGACGCCCGCCGCGATCGTGCGGCGTGAGGGCGTTCCCCCGCTCCCCGGCCCAAAAACGGACGTCCTGCCGCGCGAAATCGAACGGCAGGAACGTCCGGCCCGTATTGTGCCAGAGCAGTAAAATATAATGGGGATTTTGGGCCTTCGGGTAATTCCGGAATCGGATGCGGCGGGACATTTTCTTCGGTTTTCGTTGGTGTGAATCCGCGTCCCGCAAGGGTATAAAAAAAGCAAGGGACGCGATAACATTCCTTACTGAAGGTATTAGGAGACCCCGAATGAGAAATGTACCGCGCCCTTGCAAGTCCCGTCCTTACGGACGGAACAAAACAAGGGCTGGCAACATTTATACCTCATTCTCGAAAAGTTCCTAATTTTTCAGTAAGGCATAAAGAGTTGCTGCTCTTTATTATGTCCGTCGGCTATGCCGAGTTATGATAATTCCGCATAATGGTCTGTTGTGGTTTCTTTTAAGTGGCTCCTGCCACCTCATTTCGGAAACTTTTGCAGACTATTTGCAGGAATACAAATATAGAACAAATATAAGACATTTCATGGTTCGGACAAAGCGATTTCCAATTTTTTTCATAATTTTGTAGTTATGAAAAAGAGCGTCAACTTCTTACCCGAAAAGAAACAATCCGACCTGAAACAAATTGTCGATCTGGTCCGCCGGAACATAAAGGATGTCGGCATGGTTATCCTGTACGGCAGTTATGCCCGGAATACCTATGTTGATTATGACCAGCGCGTGGAGTTCGGTGTACCGACCTACTACATGAGCGATTACGACATACTGATTCTGACACGCAAGGACATAGGTGCGATTCAGCACTCGCTTTATTCCAAAATCAAAAATCAATTTTTCGAAGATAAAAACCGCCCATTTCATACAAAGCCCCAATTTATCAATTACGGTATCGACGATTTCAACTTTGCACTGGCAAAGGGACATTATTTTGAAACTGAAATAAAACGGCAGGGAATAATTCTGTATGATTCCGGAGAATATCGGTTGGAGCGTCGCCGCAAGTTGAATTTCGATGAAATCAAAGAACGTGCGCAGAATTATTATAATGAAAAAACCGAGTGGGCCAATGATTTTCTAATGGCTTATGATGGTCTTTACAAACATGACCGTTATAAAATAGCATCATTTCAACTACATCAGGCAACGGAAAACCTATTACGGGTAATTCCTATGGTCTTTATTCTTTACGGCTATAAGGATCACGATCTGGACGATTTAATGACATATTGCAAAAGACATACGATAGAAATATTCAAAGTATTTCCGCGCGACACACCGGAGGAAGAACGGCTTTTCAAACTTTTGCAACGGGCTTATGTTGAATCCCGCTATAATCCCGATTTCGAAATCACGAAAGAAGACCTTGACGCCCTGCTGCCGAAAGTCGAACACCTGCGCGACATCGTAGAAAAGGTCTGCACGGCGCAGATCAGCTACTATGCGCAGCAGACAGCCCGATAACCGCCAAATACCCTCGCTATATGACCCAAAAACAAGCGATACAACTTTTCGAAGAACGCAAGGTGCGGACCGTCTGGGACGACGAAGCGGAAACATGGTATTTTGCGATTGTCGATGTTGTCGCAATTCTGACCGAAAGTGCAGATGCCGCCGCCTATTGGCGTAAACTCAAACAGCGGCTTAAAGCGGAGGGAAATGAAACCGTGACAAATTGTCACGGTTTGAAAATGCTGGCCGCTGACGGAAAGATGCGTCTTACCGATGTCGCAGACACCGAACAGCTTTTCCGCCTGATTCAGTCGATACCCTCGCCAAAGGCCGAGCCGTTCAAATTGTGGCTCGCGTCGCTCGGACGCGAACGGTTGGAGGAAATGGACGATCCCGAAATCGGCATCGACCGCATGCTGGAGTACTACCACCGCAAAGGGTATTCCGAGAACTGGATAAACCAACGGCTGAAATCCATCGAGGTACGCAAGGAACTGACCGACGAGTGGGAACGCCGGGGCATAAAGAAAGGACAGGAGTTCGCAACGCTGACCGATATTATTACGCTGGGTTGGTCGGGAATGACGACGCGCCAGTACAAGCAGTTTAAAGGGCTGAAAACCGAAAGCCTGCGCGACAATATGACCAATCTGGAATTGGTGCTGAACATGCTGGCCGAAGCGACCACGACTGAAATCTCCAAAGAACGCAAGCCGCGAACCATAGCGGCGAACCGCATCGTAGCAGCGCAGGGCGGCCGCATAGCCGGAAACACCCGCCGCGAGATCGAAGCCCAGACGGGAAAGAAAATCGTTTCACGTCTGAATGCGAAGCAGGCGTTAGCGGCAAAGGAATCAGAGCGGATCGAGGGCGAAAAAGATTGACGGCGCAAAGTATGCCGCGAACGGTTTAATGACAAGCCGGGCATCGGAGTTATAAACTGCTCCGATGCCCGGCTTGTTTTATCCGCCGTTTTGCTTGTTATGGCAAACATTCCGCCCGTCTTTCGTATTTTCCGGGAAAAGAAAAAATGGTTGATAATCGACTGATTGTCAACCATTTACGAGAGCGGAAAACGGGACTCGGACCCGCGACCTCAACCTTGGCAAGGTTGCGCTCTACCAACTGAGCTATTTCCGCATAGCGTGTTTCGCAATTGCGAGTGCAAAGGTAAACAAAAAATCCGAAACTCCAAATTTTTCTGCGGGTTCTGCGGATTTTTTATTGCGAAACCGGCCTGAATACCCTTATCTGAACACCCGGATGCGTTCGTCCAGCGGTTTGAACGTCTTTTCGCCCGGCTCGCCCGCCGGAGTGCCGAACGGCATCTGCGCTATCAGCCTCCACTCTTCGGGCAGACTCCAGCGTTTGCGCACCTCGTTGTCGATCAGCGGGTTGTAATGTTGCAGCGACGCGCCGAACCCGGCGTCTTCGAGCATCGTCCATATCGCCAGCTGGTGCATGGCCGAGGTCTGTTCGGACCAGACGGGGAAATTGCCGGCGTAACCCGGAAATTTCTGCTGCAGGTCGCGGACGACGTTCGTATCCTCGAAGAAGAGCACCGTGCCGTATCCCGCCGCGAAACTGCGTTCGATCTTCTCCTCGGTGCGTGCGAACGCATCTTCGGGAACGATCGCCCGCAGCGTGCGCTTCACGATTTTCCACAACTCCTCGTGGTGTTCGTGCAGCAGCAGCACGGCGCGCGTGGACTGCGAATTGAAGGCCGACGGTACGTGCTTGATTGCGAAGCGTACGATTTCCTCTATTTGTGCGTCTTCGACGGGCGATTCGGGGGCCAGCGCGTAATAACTGCGGCGGTGGCGGAGTGCCTCTTTGAATGTTCTTTCCATAGTCGTGAGTTTTACTTTCCGTATAATACAAATATAGCACAACTTTGGATATTTTATGCGGTTTTCACGATCTTTACGGAAAATAGGATGCGCCTCAGGCAAAAAAATGCAAACGAGTTTTTCTTTTTGCCGTTCGGCTTTCACTATCTTTGTCCCCATGAAAAGCGCAATCGAACTCTTTTCGGCCTTGGGCCGCAGGCTGGCCGACTTCGGCGGCGACGTCCCTACGCAGGAGGTCGCGGAGCGTGCCTGCCGGGCCAACGGCTGGTTCACGCCTGCGGATGTCCGCCGCGCCGTGGCCGCAATCGCCGACGGCATGCTTCGCCGCGACCGGCTCGAAACATGGCTCGCCCCCTACCCCGTTCCGGTCGCCGTGCCGCGCCGCGTGCTGGTCGTCATGGCCGGGAATATTCCGCTGGTCGGCTTCTTCGACTTGTTGTGCGTCTTGGCCGCCGGCCATCGCTGTCTGGTCAAGCCTTCGGCCAAGGACCGGGTGCTGACGGAATACGTCGTCGGGATGCTGCGGGAGCTTGATCCCGAAGTTCCGGTCGGGTTTTACGACGGCTCGTCGCCGGTCGATGCGGTGATCGCCACGGGCAGCGACAACGCCAACCGCTATTTCCGGACGCAGTACGCCGGAATCCCCGCCCTGCTGCGCGGCAGCCGCCAGTCGGTCGCCGTGCTGTCGGGCCGCGAGACCGAAGCACAGTTGGAGGGTCTTGCCGACGATATCTGGGCCTATTCGGGGCTTGGGTGCCGCAGCGTGTCGCTGCTTTTCGTTCCGGAGGGGTACGACCTGCGGCTGCGGATGCCTGCGGTGAACGAAAAATACCGGAACAATTACCGCCAGCAAAAAGCCCTGCTGACGATGACGGGCTGTCCTTTCCGGGATCTGGGGAGCGCCGTCGCCGTCGAAGAGCGGGCTTTTCCCGCCGCGCTGAGCCGCATCGCCTGCTCGCGCTACAAAACGCTCGGCGAAGTCGAAGCGTGGCTCGCGCAGCACGACGCCGAACTGCAATGCGTCGTTTCGGAGTGCGTTTCCCACGGCCGCCGCACGGGATTCGGCCGCGCCCAGTCCCCGGCGCTGACCGATTATCCCGACGACCGGGATGTAATTGCGTTTCTCGCGGCGCTGAATTGACAAAAAGTATTATATTTGTATAGAGATATATTCTAAACACCTACAGCTATGTCGATGGTTTTCCGATTCCGGATGTTGAGCGATGAAAACGACAACTTCGTGCGCGATTACGAAGTGTTGTACGACACGACGTTGCTCGAATTTCATGATTTCATTCTGCGTTCGCTCGAATACGAGGAGTGCATGGCGTCCTTCTTCACGGCCGACGACCGCTGGGAGAAACTGCGCGAATTCACGCGGATGGATATGGACGACGGTGCGGAAGACGCCCCGCTGGCGATGGAAAAGGTGACGCTGGGGCAGATCATCCACAACAACCGCGACCGGCTCATCTACCTGTTCGACATCTTCGGCGACCGGGCCTATTTCCTCGAACTGACGGGCAGCTTCGAATCGAAGCCCGGCATCTCCTATCCGCGCGAGATCTATGCGCAGGCCGAAGCCCCCGACCAGTACGATCCGTCCAAGAATGTCGTTTCGGGCGAAGGCTCGATTTTCGACGACGTGATGAGCGAATTCAGCGATTTCGAAGGGGACGACAATTACGACGATGAGTGACAAACGGCTTATCGTCGTCGTGGGACCGACGGGATCGGGCAAGACGGACCTGAGCATCCGTCTTGCGCTCAACTACGACGCCCCGATTCTCTCGACCGATTCGCGGCAGGTCTACCGTGGGCTGCCTATCGGCACGGCCCAGCCTGCGCCCGAACAGTTGCAGACGGTTGAGCATCATTTTATTGCATCTCATGACATAAACGACAACTTGAACTGCGGCGAATATGAGACGCAGGCGTTGGCGCGTCTCGGCGAGCTGTTTGCCGCACACGATTACGTCGTGGCCGTCGGCGGCTCCGGACTCTATGTCCGCGCCTTGTGCGAAGGCATGGACGACCTCCCGCAGGCCGACGAAACCCTGCGGCGGAATCTCGCCGCGCGGCTGGCGTCCGAAGGCGTGGAGAGGCTCGCCGAAGAGCTTCGGACGCTCGATCCGGCCTATTACGCCGAAGTGGACCGCAGCAATCCCGCGCGTGTCGTCCGGGCTTTGGAGGTTTGCCTGCTGACCGGACTGCCCTATTCGCAGCTGCGGACCGGCCTGCGCCGCGAGCGCTGGTTCGACATCGTGAAGGTCGGCGTCGATATGCCCCGCGGGGAGCTGTACGACCGGATCAACCGCCGTGTTGACCGGATGCTTGCCGACGGACTCGAAGCCGAAGCGCGCGCCGTGTACCCCTACCGCAGTCTCAATGCCCTGCAAACCGTCGGTTACCGCGAGTTTTTCGACTATTTCGACGGGCGTATTTCGTACGACGAAGCCGTCGAACTCATCAAGCGCAATTCGCGCCGCTATGCCAAGCGTCAGCTGACGTGGTTTCGCCGCGACGGTGAGATCCGCTGGTTCCGGCCCGACGAAACCGACGCGATTATAAGTTACATAGATTTTGGTAAATCGTAAAAAAATCGTACTTTTGCCGACGTCTTTCGCCGAAAGACAGTGGCTCGGATGGTGGAATAGGTAGACACGCCGGACTTAAAATCCTGTGACCAGCAATGGTCGTGCGGGTTCGATTCCCGCTCCGAGTACGCAAATCTCCGGTCAATCGACTGATTGACCGGAGATTTTTTTTCTGCCGCGAAGATGGCTGCATTTCCGGGGCGGACCTTCTTACGGTTCATATTTCCTTTCGGTCCTGTATGCCGGTCCCAGCATACGCAAATCCCCGCATATGCTGCGGGGATTTTTCCGTAATTTCGTCGTTTGATCCGGCCGGATTATCGATAAATCTCGTTCAGCAGACGTGCCAGCCGGTAGCCGCCGCGCAGGAACTGCAGTTCGATTACGGGCGTGTACTTGTATACGTAGTCGTAGGAGATCTTCGTGCCTTCGGGCGAATCCTCGTAAATGCCGACGCATATCGCGTGCGTCTCCTTGAGCCAGTCGTAAGGTTCGCCGGCCTGAATCAGCATCGCTTCGTCGTCCGTCAGCCGGTCGATCTGCTCCTGCCATTCGGTATAGCTCCATTTGCGGGCGGCTTCGGGAATGGCCGTGTCCCATGCCGAATGAAGGTTCGTTTTCTTGCCGAACATCAATACCGGACGCAGGTTGCCGCCGATATCCGAAAGCCGTCCCGCGTGCATCGGGCAGTGCATGTCCCCTACGAGATGAATCAGCATCTTGAGTTTGAGCGTCTCCTCTTCGGGAGACAGTCCGCCGGCCTTCAGCTCTGCGACGAGCGTCGTAACGGCTTTCAGCACGTCGCCGTCCGGGTTCTCCGGCATCGTGTCGATCGTCTTGCCTTCGTCCACGTTCCGGTAGTGCCATGTTTTCGTGTATGCGTATTCCGGTGTGTGGCTGGCGATGTCGAGCCAGTTGGCATAGTATACCGGCGAATGTCCGTTCAGCGCCTTGTCGATTTTTTCCGCCGCTTCGGGCGTCAGATGACATTCGGCGATGTAGGCCGTGACGTCGTGTCCCTTCTGTCCCCATGCGAATGCGCCGTGGGTGAAAAGGACGCAGTAAAAGAGAATAAGCAGCTTTTTCATTTATGTTCGGGATTTGTGTTGCGGGCGGATCGGTTGTCAGTGGTTCATCGTTGCGAGGAACTCCTCGTTGGTGTCCGTGAGACTCATCTGTTTCTGCAGGAATTCCATCGCTTCGACGGGATTCATGTCCGAGAGGTATTTGCGCAGCACCCACGTGCGGTTCATCACGTCGCGCGGCAGCAGCAGGTCTTCGCGGCGCGTACCCGATGCGATGACGTCCACGGCCGGATATACGCGCTTGTTGGCGAGTTTGCGGTCGAGCTGAAGCTCCATGTTGCCCGTACCCTTGAACTCCTCGAAGATCACTTCGTCCATTTTCGATCCGGTGTCGATCAGGGCCGTGGCGATGATCGTCAGCGAACCTTTCTCCTCCGTGTTGCGGGCCGCGCCGAAGAAACGCTTGGGTTTGTGGAGCGCGTTGGCGTCCACGCCGCCCGAAAGCACCTTGCCCGACGCCGGCTGCACCGAGTTGTAGGCGCGCGCCAGACGGGTTATCGAGTCGAGGAAGATCACCACGTCGTGACCGCACTCGACCATGCGTTTGGCCTTGTCCAGCACCATTTCGGCCACCTTCACGTGGCGCGAAGCCTGTTCGTCGAAGGTCGATGCCACGACTTCGGCCTTGACGTTGCGCGCCATTTCCGTAACCTCTTCGGGGCGTTCGTCGATCAGCAGTACGATCATGTATACTTCGGGATGGTTGTCGGCGATGGCGTTGGCGATGGCCTGCAGCAACACGGTCTTACCGGTCTTGGGCTGCGCCACGATCAGGGCGCGCTGGCCTTTGCCGATGGGCGAAAAGAGGTCCACGACGCGGGTGGAGAGGTTGTTGTGGCCGTTTCCCGTCAGACAGAACTTCTCGCTTGGGAAGAGCGGCGTCATGAATTCGAACTGCACGCGGTCGCGGATGTATTCGGGCGCCAGCCCGTTGATTTCGTTCACGCGGACCAGCGGGAAATACTTCTCGCCCTCCTTCGGCGGACGGATCGCTCCGTTCACGGTGTCGCCGGGCTTGAGTCCGAAAAGTTTGATCTGCGACGGCGAAACGTAGATGTCGTCGGGCGAGTTCAGGTAGTTGTAGTCCGCCGAACGCAGGAATCCGTAACCGTCGGGCATGATCTCCAGCACGCCCTCGCCTTCGATCTCTCCGGCGAAGTCGTCCTTGGTAATCACCTCCTCCTCGTACGGACGGGTTGCGGGGGTCTCTTCCGGTTGACTTGCCTGAGCGGATTCCTGCTCTTGTGCCTGCTCCTGATCCTGCTTGGGCTTGCGGCCGCGCCGCTTGGGTTCCGGCTGAGCGGCTGTTTCCTGCACGGGCTTCGCCGCAGGTTCGTTCTGCGTGCCATTCGTCGGGAACTCCAGTTCGGCGGGCATTTCCGGAGCCAGCGCCGTCTGCGGCTGCACCGGTGCGGTGTTCTCCGCCTTGGTCATGCGCGGCCTGCGTCCCCGCGGTTTCGCGCTCGCCGCCGCAACTGCCGCTGCCATCGGTTCCGGTTCCGCCGCCGGCGTCTCGGCCGTTTTCGCAGCCGCTTCTGCCACGGCTGTTTTAGGTGCGGCTGTTTCAGGTGCGGTTCCGGCCGGAGTTTCCGCCGCGGGCGTTTCCTTCTTTCTTCCTCGCTTGCCTTTATTCTCTGCGGGAGTCTCCTGCACGGAGTCTCCGGTGATCTTTTCAATCAGTTCGCGCTTCTTTACCATGACGTCTTCGATGCCGAGAGCTTTGGCGATTTCGCGCAGTTCGGCGAGACTTTTCCCTTCGAGCGCTTTCAAATCCTGCATATATTTCTATTTCAAAGTGATTTTTTCGAAAATCCCGGCGGTCGCCGGGCGTATTGGAATTCGCCTGCAAAGATAGTGCATTATTTCGAAATTCAAAATAAAAAGTTGCTGTTCACCTCTTTCCGTCCGACCTTTTCACCATAATTCGGGAGCCGCCGCTCCGAAAATCCCCATTATTGGCGATTGCGCCGTTCGGAAAATACCCGCATCTTTGTACCGAACAAATAATTCAGCCATTCGCGTTGTTTGTATTGTTAATGTTTGTGTGTGCGAAACCTCCCGGACTCCGTCGGAGCCGGGAGGTTTTTTGGGGGTTAAGGGCGTTTCGGACGGGGAGCGGAAAATATGCGGTCCGGAGGGCCTGAGGCGGTTATTCGCTGCGCCGCAGGTCCCATTTGTTGTTGACGCCGATGACGGCCTTCACCAGATCGTCGCCGTATACCCGCATGTTCGAGTAGGTCTGCCCGTAAGTCATCGTGGCGTTCCCGGCTCCGGCGAAGTCCATCAGGACGATACCGGCGTTTCCGCGGAAGTCCTTCCGGTTCAGTTTGTCCGCCGTGTATCTGTTATACAGGTTGGCGCAGTAGTCGTAATCCCCCACGGCTCCGAATATACTGATGCCCGATACGCTGCAGTGCGCCGTGTCGTAACAGCTCACGTAGTTCATGCACCAGCGCGTGACGTCCGTCGCGCCGTACGTGTAGGCGATGCACTCGTCGATCGCGGCGTACTTGCTCACGCCGTCCGACGAGCCGTTCTTGATGTTGTACAGATCATTGACCTTGATCGGCGCCGTTTCGCCCGTATTGCCGTGGAGCGTGGTCTCGAACACGACCTTGTCGTGCGTCCAGTTCAGGTAGGCGCCCAGATACCGGCCGCCGTTGGCGGACTTGTAGTCTTCGCGGATCATGAACAGGATCTTGCCGCGGGCGTCGGCCAGCGTCATCCGGGGATGGAAATCGGCGATATGTCCGCTGCAGTGCGACTTTATCAGGTCTACGACGCTCTTGTCCCAGCCCGTTTTTCCGGTGCCGCTGGTGTTCTCGTATTTCATATGTATCAGCACCGTCTCGTCGGGATGCTCGTTCAGGAAGTTCACGAAGCGGTCGAGCAGGTGCGAGAGCATGAAGGGCGACAGCTCCTGCCGCCCGGAACCGCCCGGCGTGTAGCCGCCGCGGGTCGGGTCGCCCAGCGCGGCGATGCCGTGATGAATCGGAAGGTCCTGCAGCGAACTGCCCGACGCCGACGGACGCAGGTCGAACATGCGGACACCGGCCGCCAGCTGTTCCTCGATCGAAAGTTCCTGCGCCTTGATGATCTTGGTTACGTTCATGTAGCCGAATACGACGTTTTGCAGCCATTTGAAATGATACCTTTCGCCGGGCATGCCGCTCTTGTATTCATAATGCGAGCCGTACATCGTGCATGCGTCGTGTGAGCCGGGCATGGATACCTGCGACAGGTATACGTTGTCGGGCAGGTATTTCATCCAGTCGGAATAGTCCTCCGTGGTCTGCTGCGCCTGCTTCTGCATGTCGCTGATCGTAAACGAATAACGATTGCCTGCCTTAAGTGTCGCTTGAGTCGTGTAACTGTAGGTTTTCCCCTCCGTCGTGACAGCCGTCAGCGTCAGTCCCCGAATGTCCTGCGGCAGCATGAATGCCGTAACCATGATCTTCGATCCGGCGCCGATCCGGATGTAAGGCTCCTCCCCCGTCAGCATGTGCAACGCAAGCACTTTGGAGCATCTGTCCTCAATGACGGCGGCCCGATGTGTTTCGATGTCGAACGTGAAGGCCCCGGCTACCGGATCGTTTTCGCTCGACAGGACGAGTTTCTGCACCTCGGCCGCTTCCGAAAATCTTATGTCTACCGTCACGGTAGTCATCAGCGGGCGGAACGAGAACGGCACCTCCGCGCCGCGTTCCACACCTTTCGTACATGCCGCCATGTAGGCGTACTGCATGTTGCATTCGCCGTTGTTGCAGGTCTGTACGGCCGGAATCGCCGTAACGACGATAGAACCGCTGTTGGTCTGTACGGCGTCGGCCGGGTAAAACGCATAAAAGTCGTAATGCGAGTCGCTGCCCCATGCCATTCCCGTATTGCTCAGGTCGGCTTCGCTTTCGGTCGCGCCCGACACGGTGACCTCCACTTCGGCCCACTGCGGAGTCGTCTGCGGGCTGATGATTCCCACCCGGTCGCCCGTGCGCCAGTAAATCGGGAAATAACCGTCGGTAAGGGGACCGTAGGCCGTGCGGGTTTCGTTTTCCGGTCCGGATGTCTGGTCGTTGCCGATCGCAAGACGGCAGCTGACGGCGTCGCCGCCGACCGCCCGATCTGCGGGACGGGGCTGTTCCGTCGTATCCTTTCCGCAGCCGGACAGCAGTCCTGCGAGTATCAGCAGGCGGAAGATAGGTTTGTGTGTCATGGTGTCTGGTTTGAATTGGCGTTCGGTCAATACTCGCAGTCGTCCGCATAATCCTCCGAACTCGGACCCAGTTCGCCGCCGTGGGGCTGGGAGATCGCGAATCCCGCTTCCGTCCTGACCGTGAGTATCTCCAGTTCCGGCTTTGTGTAAGCTGCTTTCATCAGATAGGGGTTTTATAGCTGAATCGGGACGGCTGTCACCTCCGTCCCGATAGCTGCATTCATGTCGCCGAAACTATTCGACCGTGTAGGTGAAGTCCGCGAACTCGACGTGGTAGGCGCCGCCCGTGCTCAGTATCTTGACCATGATCCGCTGTCCGTTCGTGACCGTGAACGTGTGGGTCTGAACTCCCGACTTGCATTCCCTGTCGTTGCCGTTCAGAATGTTATTCCGGTCGCGGAGCCAAGCTTCCGTAATCGGGCCGTTGCCCGTTACGCCGATCCGATATTTTATATTCACCAATGCCCGGTTGGTCGCTACTTCAAAGGATATTTTCACGGTTTTCGAACCGTCGCACTGGATCGGAGCCGTCACGAACGCGCCGTTGTTGTCGTCGTTGAATCCTGCCGGAACCTGCAGCTGGATGCGGTTTTTCTTGAGTTTGTCGTCGCCGTTCCTGTCGCTTTTGAGCTCTCCGCGGTAGAAGTACCAGCCGTCGAAGATTCCGTCCGGATCGTACTGGGGATCGACGAAATAGAATCCGTTGTCCTTCCATGTCCCGGTGCCGTACTTCTTGTCGATCGCGTCGGGTACCCCGATCGTTACCGTCTTGCTGTTGCAGGGTACGCTCATCGTATAGTGATGGTTGCGCTTCAGGCCGGCGAGGGTGAACGACTTGTCCGAATAGGTCAGTCCGTCGGCGGTCATGACCTGCACGTTCATCGTCGAATGGATGCTTACGGGCAGCATGCCGATCGTAAACTCTTTCCGGTCCGTGGGAATGGTGATCGAATTGGTTGCCGACGATGCGGTGAAGTTGCCCAGACGGTCGATCGTGCCTGCGGTCGGCATTACGTCGCCGCTGGTGCTGATGATGATCTTCTTGGGCGTCTCGTTGCTGTCCAGTCCCAGACTCATCTTGATACGGGCCATCAGCGGTTTGAACGTGAAATTGACAGGCAGCACTTTCGTATCCTCGTTGATTTCGAACGGGGTTTCCCAGACGTTCGTGTACATGAAGTCGTAGTCGGCGAGGTTTGTCGTGAAGTAGGACGTCCCCCACGTATGCTTGAACACCTTGTTTACGGCGTCGAACGTGGCGCCGCAACTGTACGGATAGTGTGCCGCCGCCAGCGAGTAGCTGCCTACGGGTACGTCGCCGGTAAAGGTGGTTGTGGCGCCCGTTTTGTCGGCCGTGAATTCGAACTTCTGCGTCGTGGAGCCGTTGTAGAGGAATACGGCGACTTTGTCGCCCTGCACCCAAGTCGTCTCCGTGCCGTCTACGGCGGTGCGGGTTTCGCCGGCGACCGCATCCTCTGGAATGGTTACCTGAATGTATTTCGCCTCTGCCGGAGTCGTCGCAGTCTCTTCTTTGCTGCATGCGCTCATGCCGGCTGCGGCGAGCATCGCTATAACGAATAGTTTTTTCATAAGGCTTTTTGTTTTGAACGTTAATTTTCGGGACTTCGGAGTGCTATTCGTAATCGTCGTAGGAGAGCGATCGCGTGCCTCCCAGCTCGCCGCCGCCGGTTCCCGGTTCGATGTCGCTGCTTACGGCAAATCCTTTTTCGACGCGCACGGAGATCTGAACTAGCTCCGGTGCTTCGTAGGGCATTGATTGTTTTTTCATGGTCATTGCTTTTTTTAATTGATGAGTGTGGCGTTGATTTTATCTGTTCGTGCGTTTCCGATTCGTGCGGATCAGGCCCTTACGCAGAGCACCCTTACGCGGAACGTCTCTTCGTCCCTGCGGAGCTGCACCTCCACCACGGCCGTCCGCCGCCCGGTCCGGTGCAGTTCGCGGAGCTGGGTTTCGATCCTCAGCTCCTCCGCCTGCGGGAGCTGCTGCATGATCCAGAGGCTCTGCCGGCGGGGAGCGTACACGCGCACCCTCCCCTCCTCCAGATATGCCAGCAGGTGATGCGCCGCCCCGGAGGGCGTTTCATTCGTGACGGTTGCTGCGGTCCGGGACATGAATCGGTCGTTTTCGGGGGTTATTCCACGATGACGGCGCGGTTCAGCTCCGGCTCGGCAAAACGGTTGTTCGTATCGCCTTCGGCCTTCTTGATCAGGCGTTCGGGCGCGATGCCGTATTTGTTCTTCAGCAGGTCGTAGACATACTCCATCCGCTGTTCGCTCAGACGCTGGTTCAACTCCTTGCTGCCCGTGGCCTTGTCCGCCGAACCGATCAGCGTGAAGGTCTTCTCCTTGTCGGCCTTCATGGCGTTCCTGACATAGAATTCGAGGTTCGTCAGCTCCTTGCTGTCGAGCGTGGCCCTGCCGATCTTGAAGAAGAGCGCTACGGGCGATGCGGCGACCTTCTTCTCTGCTACGACCTTGGGCGGCATGTTGCGCAGCTTCTCGTTCTCGTCGCTGAGCGCCGTGTTTTTCGATGCGAGGTCGTTGTTGTTCTCTTCGAGACGCCTGATCCGGTCGAGGTAAGGCGTGAAATCCACCGCCTGCGGTTTCGAGACGCGTGTGAATCCGCGGCGGTTGAATTTGTACGCCAAACCTGCGGTGACCGAAAGCATTCCCTCTCCGATGCGGCCGCCCGATACGCCGTCGAAACGCTGGTTTACCAGCAGACAGCGCGCTTCGAGCGTGAGGTCGAGCGCCTTGCACAGACGCACGACGTTCAGCAGACCGACGTCGAATCCGATTTCGTTGTCATGGGTGTCGTTGCCGTAGGAGCGGGCCCAGCCCACGCCGGCGAAAGGCATGAAGTTCCACGTGCGCTCCTCCTTGTAGCCGCTCACGGCGTTCGAGAAGTTCCACAGAGCGTCCGCATGCAGGTACGACACGCCGAACTTCTCCTGAAACCAGTCGCCGTCCTGTTTTTTTGCGTACATGGTTCCGGCGGTGGTCCAGCCTTTGGCCTGCAGGCCGGTGTACCCGACGCGCGCGCCGATCGAGGAGGTGAACCACTTGCCGACGTGAATGTCCAGCGCCGGAGCCAGCCGTTTGCCGAATTTTCCCTGAGAGTCGTGCTCGCCGAAATAGAGGTTTATACCTCCGGCGACGCCGACGAAGATATTGTCGAAGAGCCGGTTGGTTTCGTAGGGGCCGCGTACGATGCGGTTTTGCGCATCCCGGTTGCCGTTTTCCTGCGCCGGGACGGCGCCGCAGACGAGGGTGAATAATGCAATGAGGTAGAGACGTTTCATTTTTAAATGTTTATTGGTGATTAATGTGTTGTTCCGTCGGTCCGGCCGCAGGCAGGTATGTGTGCGGCTATTTGGCCCGGTTGCGCGCGGAGAGCGCCGGGGAGTCGAGTTCGTCGATATGGATATTGGAAAGATATTCGCGCGTCAGCGATTCGTACTGCTTGTTGGCCTTGTATAAAGGCTGCATGACATGGCGGTTCTCGCACGACCAGAAGCCGTTCGTGACCTCGTGCATTCCGCCCTCCAGCCGCAGCGTCAGGTCGTAGAGCGTCGGCCGCAGGTTGCGATTCCATTCATAGTAGGTCCTTCCCGACTGGATGATGCAGGTCGCATAGTCGGTTTTGGCGGCGAGTTCGCGCAGGACCCGGCGGTACATGTAGGTGTCCGCGCCCGGATTCAGACATGCCGCCATCAGTTCGCGGCTCTTCATGGGAGGGGCGCCGGCTTCCGACGCCTTGCGGAGTGCGAGCAGAATCTTTACTGCCCATAAAATCTTAAGTGAAAGTGTCAATTTGTACCAGCCTTTTAGTCAGATAGTTACACTGCGTCTCCGAGACCCCTTACTGTAAATAATGGGTCTTGTTCGTGTAAAGCGCTGGTTGTCAGATGCTAAATAGCAGATTCGGACACAATTGCGGGAGAAAAAATCGAATGTGATGTCCGGATTTTCGATTTTTTAAATAAGGGGCGGGTTATTACGCTAAAAGTCAGTTAATTAGCTGGCGTGCGTAAATTTTTTTGCATAAAATGTTTGGTTGTGATTATAAATAATCCTATTTTTGCCGATGACGGGAAATGATTATAAAACAATTGTTTACGTTCCGAAGACCCATTATTTACAGTAATGGGCCTTGTTTCTCGCTTCTGCAAAATTTTTTCCTGATACCAGAAAAATCCGAACGCTGCCTGAATCGGCCTGATCGTTACAGGTTGATGATTTTCCGATTGGCCTTGTCGATGACGTCGTGATCGAGCTGCGCCAGATAGATGCGCGTCGTTCGTTCGGAGGTGTGGCCCATTCCGGCGCTGATGACCGTCAGCGGCGTGCCGCAGTCGCGTGCCAGCGTCGCCCATGAATGGCGTGCCACATAGAATGTCAGCGGTTCGGAAATTTCCAGCATCGCGCCGATCTTCCGGATGAATTTGTTCAGTTCGCGCTGCTGCTGACGGTAGGCGCGGTAGCTGTCGCCGCGTGCGAGCACGGGCAGTACATAAGGCGAATCGCTGTCGTAACGGTCGATGATGCGCTGCAGGGGCGGTTCGATGCGCAGCGTGAGCGTCTGGCCGGTCTTCTTGCGCTTATACGTCAGTACGCCGTCGCTGATGTCGCTTTTTTGCAGATAGATCATGTCCACGAACGACATGCCGCGGGTGTAGAAGCTGAACATGAAGAGGTCGCGCGCCAGCGCATATTTGGGATGCAGTTTCGACAGGTCGGCGTCGCTGATCCGCCTGAGCGTTTCGCGCGGCAGCGCGCGCTTGCGGGTCGCCACCTGCCTGATATGCCTGCGGCCGAACGGGTTGCCGTGGGTTGAGACGAATGCGCCCTTATCCGCGGCTTTGTTGTATACGGCCCGCAGATACCGCATGTGAAATACGACGGTATTCGTCCCCAGACCTCTTGCCAGAAGCCATCGTTCGTAACGTTCGAGCCATTCGGCGGTAAATTGTTCGGGAAGCAGTTTGCGGCCGTTCATGTACCTGACGAGCATGCGGTATGCCGTCAGGTAGTTTGCGGCGGAACCGTCTCTTCCCGTTTGTTCGCACTCGGCGACGTGGAGTGCGAAGCAGGACATGAAATCGGGGGGCGTTTTACTGCGGGGCTGCCCCGTGAATGCGGGCCGCCCCGTAAACGTGTGTCGGTGCATGCCGACTGAATCCGGTGAATACGTCATAGAATAGAATTTTGTGTGAAATCGTGCACAAGATAGAAAACCGCAAATCAAAGGCCGCACGATGCCTGCGAAGATTTGCGGAAACGGAGACCCGCTCGGCCTCCGGGCACAGTTCCGGGAACGGGAAAGACCACGGAAGGGGCCGGCTGTGCGCTTGGAAAGAATGATCGGAATGTAAAAAGATCGAAAAGTTGCTTTCTGTTATTTTACTAACGGCGGCCGTGCGAATAATATTGCACCCTTCCCGGTGTCCGAACAGCGTATTGAGAGCCTGTGCGTTGCGCCTTTTTGCAGGTGTCGGGCCGCCTCTCCGTGCGCTTTTTTGCTGTCCGGCGGCTCCCGGCGGTTGGAATCCCGGTGCTAAAACGGGTGGGACCGATGGTCTCGCCCGTTTTTTGTTTGTGTGGGCGGCGCCCCGGATCTGTCCGCTGCGATGACCCGGCTTTGCCCTCCCCCTCTTTTTCTGCCGCCCCGTCCTGCCGCCCCGTCCTGCCGCCCCGTCCTGCCGCTCCGTCCTGCCGCTCCGTCCTGCTGCTCCGTCCTGCTGCTCCGTCTTGCCGCTCCGTCTTGCCGCCCTGTTCTGCCGCCTTGTTCTGCGCCTTGTTCTGCGCCTTGTTCTGCGCCCCGTTCTGCCGCCTCGTCCTGCCGCCCCACCGTCCGGGTTCGGCAGGATTCGCCCGGACGGCGCATGCTATTTCTTCCTTCTTCCCTCGGTCCGGGGAAAATCCGCCTGCGGTGAAACTCCGTTTTTGCATGACTTGACACGTGCGGCAACAAAAAAACGACCCCGTCGAGGGTCGTTTCCATCGTGTCGCGTCTCCGCTCAGCCGCAGATATAGACGCATCCGTAGACCAGCGCCGCCGCGAGCGCGCCCAGTACGGGGCCTGCGACGGGCACCCAGCTGTATCCCCAGCCGCTCGGCCCTTTCGCCCTGATGGGCAGGATGCTGTGGGTTATGCGGGGCGGCAGGTCGCGCGCCGGATTGATCGCATAACCTGTCGTTCCGCCCAGCGACATGCCGATCGCCATGATCAGCATCGTCACCGGCAGGCTCCCCAGACTCCCCAGCCCTATTTCGGGCGTGTTCTGTTCGTTGCCGATGGCCAGAATCACGAATACCAGCAGGAACGTTCCGACGAATTCGCAGAAGAGGTTCCGCGGCTTGTCCATGATGGCGGGCATGGTGCAGAACACGCCGAGCTTCGCACCCGGATCGTCCGTCGCGTCGAAGTGGTCCTTATAATAGATGTATACCAGCACTGCGCCGCAGAATCCGCCCAGCAGCTGCGCCGCGACGTATCCCGGCACCGACGCCCACGGGAACGAACCCGCGGCGGCCAGCCCGATGCTGAGCGCCGGATTGAGGTGTGCGCCCGAATAGGGTCCCGCGATCAGTACGCCGCACATCACGGCCAGTCCCCACGCGATGGTGATTACGACCCAGCCGCCGTTGTACCCTTTCGATTGTTTCAGGACCGTCGAGGCCACTACCCCGTCGCCCAGCAGTACCAGCACGAGCGTTCCGATGAACTCGAACAGGCATTTGGTGAAAAATGTGATTTCCATATGCGGTTCCGATTGGTTGGTTTAACTGCGCAATACCCGCCGTACGGCGTCTTTCCAGCCTTCCATGGCCTCGGCGATATGCGCCCGGTCGGTCGTCGGCTCGAAGATACGCTCGGCCTGCCACTGCCGTTTGATGTCGTCGATGCTGTCCCAATACCCTACCGCCAGCCCTGCGAGGTAAGCCGCGCCCAGCGCCGTGGTCTCCGTCACGCTGGGGCGTATGACGCGCGTGTCCAGCAGGTCCGACTGGAACTGCATCAGCAGGTCGTTGCGCGCCGCGCCGCCGTCCACTTTCAGCTCCCGGAGCGTGATGCCCGAATCGCGCTGCATGGCCCCGACGATGTCGAGCGTCTGATAGGCAATCCCTTCCAGCGCCGCCCGCGCGATATGCGCCGCCGTCGTGCCGCGGCTGATGCCGCTTATCGCGCCCCGCGCATACTGGTCCCAGTACGGGGCCGCAAGCCCCGTCAGCGCGGGCACGAAGTAGACGCCGTTGGTGTCGGGCACCGACGCCGCCAGCTCTTCGATTTCCGACGACGAGCGGATGATCCCCAGCCCGTCGCGCAGCCACTGTACGACCGAGCCGCCGACGAAGATGCTTCCTTCGAGGGCGTAGTCGACCTTGTCGCCGATCTTCCAAGCGATGGTTGTCAGCAGGTTGTTCGCCGAGGCGATCGGCTTCTCGCCGCTGTTCATCAGCAGAAAACACCCCGTGCCGTACGTGTTCTTCACCGACCCCGGCTCGACGCACATCTGCCCGAACAGGGCCGCCTGCTGGTCGCCCGCAATTCCCGCGATGGGCACCTTGTGCGCGAAAATCGTGGTCTTGGTCGCTCCGTACACTTCGCTCGACGACTTCACCGCGGGCATCATCGAAGCCGGAATGTCGAACAGCTCCAGCAGCTCCTCGTCCCACTGCAGTGTATGGATGTTGAAAAGCATCGTGCGCGACGCATTGCTCACGTCCGTCACATGCACCTCGCCGCGCGTCAGCCGCCAGATCAGCCACGTATCGACCGTGCCGAACATCAGCTTGCCCTTCTCGGCCCGTTCGCGCGCTCCGGCGACGTTGTCCAGAATCCATTTTATCTTCGTCGCGCTGAAATAGGCGTCGATTATCAGTCCCGTTTTTTCGCGGATGAATTCGGTTTTGCCGTCGGCTTTCAGCCGGTCGCAGTACTCCGAGGTCCGGCGGTCCTGCCAGACGATGGCGTTGTAGACCGGCTCTTCGGTCTCCGCATCCCATACGATCGTGGTTTCGCGCTGGTTGGTGATGCCTATGCCCGCGATGTTCAGTCCGTTGATGTCGATTGCGGCGATCGCTTCGGCGATGACCGACGCCTGCGACGACCATATCTCGTGCGGATTGTGCTCGACCCATCCCGGTTTGGGAAACAGCTGGGTGAATTCGCGCTGCGCGACCGACCGAATCAGCCCTTTGCGGTCGAATACGATCGCACGGGAGCTGCTCGTTCCCTGATCCAATGCCAAAATGTACTGTTCCATATGCTTGTGTTTTTGTGCTGTTTTCTCCGCCCGGCGCGGGGTTGCCGTCCCCTCCGTCTACAAATCTATCAAAAAAATCCGGGATTCGAAACGAAACCGCGAAGTTTTTTTTCGAAACCGATTCCGCGGGAGAAACCGACCGCCGGTCCCGGCAAGGCCGCCGCGCAGGCAGACAGACTCCCGTTCCCTTGTTTGCATGCCGTCGGTTTGAAACCGGATATCTCGTCGGGAACTTGCAGTCACCTCCGGAAATGCAAAAACCTTGCGCATCGTCGATACACAAGGTTTTTGCACGTTTGCCCTCCTTCGCAGGGCTTTATGAGCGGGAAACGGGGGTCGAACCCGCGACCCTCAGCTTGGGAAGCTGATGCTCTACCACTGAGCTACTCCCGCATTTCGGAGTACAAATATACTCCGCATTTTTCGATTTTTCAAGGTTTCGGGGCGGTAAATTTACCTTTACGCCACGATTTTTTTCAGCGATGCGAGGTTTTTCGCATTTTTGAGACTGCGGCCTTCGGGCGTGTAAAGGTAATCGAGACGGTCGCCGAAATGCGCTTCCACCTTGTTGCGCACGACCTTCATCGTGCTGTTCACCAGTCCGTTCTGCTCGGTGAACGGTTCGTCCACGATGGCCAGTCCCGCCGGCAGCCAGCGTTCGGGGAACTCCCCGCCGAATACGCCGCCGGCCCGGTAACGGTCGATTTCGCCGCCGAGGATCTCCGCCGCCGTCTCCGCCCGCTTTTCGCCCGCGATCCCGCGGCTGTCCAGCTCCCGCCGCAGCGCTTCGCGGTTCGGCACGACGATGGCGCCCGTAAACGGACTCTGGTTGTTGTGTATGATGATCTGGTCGATGTAGGGCGATTTGTCCACGATCGCCTCTTCCATTCCTTCGGGGCTGTATTTCTCTCCGTCCGAAGCGATCAGCAGGCTTTTGAAGCGGCCCAGCACATAGAGAAAGTCGTCTTTCGAGACATACCCCATGTCGCCCGTGTGCAGCCATCCGTCGCGCACGGTCTCGGCCGAAGCTTCGGGATTCTTCCAGTAACCGGCCATTACGTTTTCGCCGCGGATCACGATTTCGCCCTTTTCCCCGCGCGGCACCTCCCGGCCCGCTTCGTCCACGATTTTCAGGTCGAGCGGAATCAGGATTTTGCCCGACGACCCGAAACGGTGCCAGTGGTATTTGGGCGAATTGGTCGAGATGACGGGCGTGGCCTCCGAAAGTCCGTATCCCTGAAACATCGGAATGCCGATGGCGTAGAAGAACCGCTGCAGCTCCGCGTCGAGCAGCGCGCCTCCGCCCACGAAGAAGCGCAGGCTTCCGCCGAAGGCTTCGCGCACCTTGCGGAACAGCACGGCGTCGAACAGCCTGACCGCAGGCCACAGCAGGACGCGCCAGCCCTGCCCCCGGCCGTAGCCGTCCTTATTATATAGGTAGGCCGTGCGGAGCGCCAGATTGAACAGCCGCTCCGTGAAGCGGCCCTTGGCGCGGATCGAACCCTCGATGTTCTTGCGGAAATTCTTGGCCAGCGCCGGCACCGACAGCAGGAAGTGCGGGCGCACTTCGCGGATATTCTGCGGAATGTTCTTGAGCGTCTCCATCGGCGTCGCCCCGACCTGCACCGTCGCCACCGTGGCTCCGCATGCGATCATGATGTAGAACCCCACGACGTGCGCGAAGCAGTGGTCCAGCGGCAGTATGATGAGCGTCCGGAACGACGACGGAATGTCGATGCGCGAAAGCGACTGCTCGACGTTGGCCGTGTAGTTGCGGTGCGTCAGCACGACGCCCTTGGGGTCGGCCGTGGTGCCCGACGTGTAGGTGATCGTCGCATAGTCGTCGTTCCCGATCCCCCGTCCGATGGCGAGGAACTCCTCGCGGTGCTTCGACAGGTAGTCGCGGCCCAGCCTGCGGAGCGTTCCCAGTGCGGTTTCGCCCGGCTCCAGCGGTATGTGGCCTATGACGATGATATGCTTGACTTCGGGCAGCTCGGCGCGTATGCGGCGGATTTTCGGCAGCTGGTATTTCGATACGAACAGCGCCTTCACTTCGGCGTGGCGCATGCGGAACAGCAGGTCGTTCGACTCTTCGAGCTTGACCGACAGCGGCACGCTGACCGTCCCGGCGTAGAACATGCCCAGCTCCGAGACGATCCATGCGTTGGACCCTTCGGCCAGTATGGCGACTTTGTCCTTGGGGCGAATCCCGATCGCGGCCAGCCCGGCCCCGGTCTCCAAGGCCAACTCCTTGGTCTCGGCGTAGGTCGTAGGCTCGAACGCCCGGTGTTTCTTCTCCAGCAGGAATGTCTTGGCACCGTATTTCTCCACGGAGCTTTCGAACAGGTCGATGATGGTCTTCTTCATGGTCGGTTCGTTTAGTCCATTTTCAATACGGCGAGGAATGCCGACTGCGGCACCTCCACGTTGCCGATCTGGCGCATGCGCTTCTTGCCCTTCTTCTGTTTTTCGAGCAGCTTGCGCT